>Ga0049107_10000658_pt1 | contig 10971 bp, 9 predicted proteins | sample WorMetilPIANOSA1_FD_61187 | JGI IMG/M metagenome (GOLD analysis project Ga0049107, IMG submission 61187) | Marine gutless worms symbiont microbial communities from Max Planck institute for Marine Microbiology, Germany - Olavius ilvae PIANOSA.1 | ecosystem: Host-associated > Annelida > Digestive... | reverse complement strand
ATTGTCCGCACTGATAACACCTGTGAGGTGTCGCAGCGAGGTATCAATTTTTTTGACCCCAATGTCAAATTTTTAGGGGGTCAGTTGACCCCCCTGACCCACACTTCCCGCGCCCCTGCTTCCAACTGTACTGACTGCGAATGAAACGGGCGAGAAAACAGACCTGCGTGCGCCACTCGTTAGGCGACATAAACATCATTGCCCACACGCGGCCAGAGCCAGCCTACAGACTACAGTGTAGTAGCAAAGTACGAACTCTGAGTCCGTTTGTCGCACTCGCAGTCATGAAATAAGTTAGTTAGAACACGGTCTCGTCGTGAGTTATGCTCGTTACACTCGCATAACTCACTCCAGACCGTGTTCTAACTATAACATAATCTATTTCATTGTGAACTCACTTTCTGTCCTTTGAGTTATCTTTGAAACTGTCAGTCCTACGGCCATAATCATATTTAGATTATTTAATGAATTGAATAAACAAGATTTTAATTTTTGCTGCACTCTCTACGACAACACTGAATTCGGTTAATCACAAAAACGATAGGAACCTTTTGACGATTAATGACCTTGACCTACAAGGTCATTCAAAATCTAACTGATTGGTCACTGATTCATATCCAGCCATTCCGTAAAATTTCATAAAGTTTTGATCAGTAGTTTTTGAGCGATCCTGTTAACAGTCAAACACGGGTTAAAACTTAACGTCATTGATAGAGGTAGCCTAATAAATGTGACTTTCTTGTGCCAATGTTTAACGCTTATCCACTCGCAGGATTTTATCAAAGTCTATCGACGCGATCCAATTATCCGGTTAACTCATACCGGATTAACCTGAATTAGCCCGTTAGGCCGACCTATCAACGCTTGTCAACAGTGTGTGCTTGAACTTGCGATGTACTCGTCTATTTACAATTCGAGAATGTTGATGTGGACTGTGTATTATTTTGGTCATTTTTATACACCATAATATGGTAGAATAGAACAGAAAAGGAAGAGAAAAAGATGCATCAACACAACAAAAAGAAAACACCTGAGGACATATACGTATACTACTGTATCAAACGCAAAAAAAACAGTAGGAAACAGAATTAAGCAACAAAACTATAATGACTTACACAGAAAGCAAGAATAGAGAAACAATGAACAACAAACTTAACTAACCAGTGACGTGACATTACGATACAATAAACTAATAAGATGTAGTTCAGCGTTTTGGTATGTGTAGAATACAGTGACGTGGCCTTCAACGTCTTTCTTCGCATTGCTGTATTCATGAAATCTTTCTTTGCGGATTTCCGGCGGATCGTCGATCTATTGCTCCGAGTTCTACTTGTACTCACTTTCGATCAGTTCCTGCCAGTCCTGGTGATGTCTGAGAAATTCCTGTAGAAAAATATCGCAAAATTCGTGAAAACTGTGTTTCAGTGGCAGCATCAGCAGCAACTAAATGTTTTTCATGCTGAATGCCAGACGCAGGGAACTATACTGCCAAACTGCATTGTAGAATTCCAAAATGCCGAATTATATTTGCTTGGCAGTGAAAAAATGCTATTTGGAGACAGATGGTCCACAGTTCTTTTCTTTTCTCTTTCCTTTCAAAATTGTATGTACCAACTAGTTGGTGATCATACGCGATTGAGGTTTTCCTGTCACTGCTTCACGCGTCTGGAACACTGCCATCCTTTGTCACTAACCCGGTGATCTTGATCACCACCAAGAGTCACCTTAAGACGTTCCTTTGTGCGAGTAACCTTGAGGAACCTATCGTGTCCTTGCTGTCGTGGCTGTTTCCGTTGCATCGCACTGTTTCCTTTGACACTGTAAAGTGTTATTGAAGATTTTTGAACTTCGTGGCACTTCATTTTATTTGATAATATTCGGTCACTACGCCGCGTCAGTTCGTTAGTATTCCTCATATACGCCAATCACGGTAGCTAGGGTCGACGGCAAACTGTGCTGCATGCTTGCAATACAAATTCTCACTAAGACAGTGGTTAATGGTTACAACTTCGATTCAATTGCGATTCGACCGCGCTACGACCATTCGACGGCCTACAATACGACCGTAGGCCTACCTGTTGTGTGCTGCTGCACTGCGGCTTAAATAAACAAATAGCTCAGTGTGACTGCGGCTAGCAGGTCGGCGACCCGAGTTACGTCGCTGTGATCTTAACAAGCTGTGCGGGAAGGCCGCCACAATATGCCCCGCCCCCTGCAAGTTGACCTTTGACATTTTGACCTTGAAAGTGGCGTCCGAGTCACGTGTGACGTGCCCTACCTCTGTGCCAGTTTTAGTCTTCCTAGGCCTCTCTGTTCTCGACTTAGGCCCGACGTACACGACAGACAGACAGACGTCAGACAGACGTCAGACGCGCATCATCGCTTAATGCCTCCGCCATATGTGGCATAATAAGCAGTCGAACGACTGTCGAACGGCCGTCGAATAGGCGTCGAATCGTAGTTGTTACCACCGCATAAAACTTCTCGCCGCTGCCAGCTTCAAAGCATTGACCAAGGTGTTCCGTTCTCCGTCGGTCACCGCACACCGTAACGCCCTCCCTCCCGTTCCACGAGCGCAATCGGTCCTGCGTCGCGGCGCGCGGCTCAGGCACGACGGCCATTATGATTCGACGAGATGGTACGTTGATAATCTCTCTCCGGCTCTCTTTGTGGTGGTGACGAGAGTTCGCTTGATGGCCATACACAACGCTTTGCTGGACGGCGATTATTACAAGTCTTTCCGGGTACAAACCGAACGACTGCGCGAGCCGCACGAGCCGGCTGGGCAGGTGGCGGCGCGGCTCGACATAACCGTATTCCGCGGCCGACTCGCTGGCGCGATGATTAGAGTAAGCGATCGGCAGTTTAGCGCGCCCGCCCGCCCGGTGACAAATCGATCACAGTTCAGGAAGTGCGCGCCAGCTTAACCGCGCGGCGACGGCAGAAGCGAAACCGCGCCGATGCCGCTACTGCTGCTGCTTCTGCCGATGACGCTATACCGCTGATGATGACGACGATGATGACGACCATTAATGTCGCAATTGTCCGCGTTCTCATCCGTCACCGCCGAGGCCCAATAGACCTGTCACCGGTCAGACATCAGTCGGACTTTACGACGGAATAAAGATGAATGAGTGAACGAACGAATGCCATGCAGCTGTATACGATTATTACCCAATCTGTGCTAGAAAACGTACGGCCGTATAACGGAAAAGGTGAGCCGAAATAAAAGTCGCACCGGTCGCAAAGAGATACGGCGTTAATGTTCCTGGATAAGCGCTACGTTGCGTGCAGTCGGGTACGGGAAATTGCTTGATCCTGCATTCTCCTCCACATTTCCACTGATCGGTCTTCTGTTATGGTAGCGCTCCATTGTATGCAGCGACAATAGGCCGGACTGTTATCACGTGAAATTGTATCATCGGAGAATGCAGATAGCACAGCTGTATTGGCAGTTATAAACATTTATTGCGAGGCACGGAGTGTGTGTCCGGCCGCCAGTATGAAATGATCAATTTCCGTGTATAGCCCTATTTCCACTTTCGACGCAGTACGTGGGACCGAGGACATCGGGTTCGCCAGTATTTGACATCATTCTATCCAGTCTTCTTTTAACTGATGCTTCTTATCGTCTGTAGTCATCATCGTCATTGTGTCTTCCATTTCCATCTCCATCATGTGCACTGCTGATGTAACGTAATAGTACAAAATAAAGTAGGTTCAGGTGAGGTATCGCAAGGTAGTATATAGGTACAGGGCTTACAGGTGAAGTGGTTTACAGGTATACGCCGTACTTGCCTATTCGCTGCACTCAATTACTGTCGAGCCTATTCTAGCCTAGGCGGAATACCTGCAATGCAGAGGTGCCCCGCGGACCTCAGCGCGAAACAGCGGCCTGTTTTATAACTTTGTACTATTGGAAGAATAGAGCGCAGATCTTTTGGACGCCCAAAATTACTAGACTAACTGAGGATCTCGCCAGGGGAGGGGACCATAGACCGCACACGATGTTTCCTGCAGGGGTGGGCAATTGTGAAGTTCCGCCGCTGGCAAGAAACGAATCGAAACAAAAGTATAATCAAAACTCGACAGGACGCTCGTTAATAAAACTTAAGATCCGATTGCATGAGCGTTACTCGAGTGTTAAGTGATAATACTTAATCTCATATTAAAGAATAGAGTCAAGTGTCACTTAATCAACACTTAAGTGACATTTAACTCTATTCTTCAATATAGGATTAAGTATTATCACTTAACGCTTGAGTAACGTTCGTGCAATCGGCCCTAAACACTGTTAGTGGCGTGCAGGAATTTCTTCGATAACTGGTGCTGAATTAACAAATGTGGAGGCCCTGTTTTGATACAAACATGGGGCCCGGGCCCTTATTTCTTTTCTCAGTCACTTTTTCTGATTATGGGTGCCCCTACTAAGTAGGCCTAGTCTGTTAGCGCATTGTCTATAGAGATGCACGATGAAATATTTCACTTTGAAATATTTAAAAATTTCATGAAAATTTTGAAATATTTCGAGACCCCTTTTTGAAATATTTCATGAAACTTTTAATTTTCAATATTAAGTGACTTAAAACTTTTTAACACATGATTAAAGTATATCAAGTTAGTAGGAGATACATAATGCTATTCATGCATAACAACAAATTGTTACCTTTAACTGGTTTACCTACAGCAGATAGGCTTAGGGAGATGTAGTATGCATGAATGAAAGGTATAGTTTGATGCATAAAAAATGTTAAACGGGTGAGTGTAAAACCGGAAAAAAACATCGTGAAATTTTTGAAGTATTTAAGAAATATTACACGGAATATTTTATCAAATATTTCAAGGCAAAAAAAATTCATGAAATCTTACATGACTAATGCGCCATTGTATGTATGTTTTTATATTTTTATCTCTTTTCTCTTTTATGTGTACGTTTGTACGAACTTCATAGCAATATATAAATAAATAAAACACTACGCTATGAACTTCAGTTTAGTGCGTTTTGTTGTATTTGGAACTGTATTTGTGATCCGAGTTGTACAAAAGTTGGGTACAACATAAAGCTTCTCAATACTGCTCTTCAGAATGTGGGGTCCTAACATTGTGGGGTCCCTGTTCGGCCGATCAGTCTAAGCACTCTTAAAGCCGGCCCTGTCATTCACAAGTGTTATTCTAATAGGTTGTTTAGTGATCATTTTCTTCCATAACGAAAGCCTTCGTTGCGGCGCGGTGCGGGGCATTGTTCGTGGGATTACGGTAGCAGCCGTTGTCAGCGCTGCCGCAGCTGCTGCGTCATCGTCGGCCGCAGCCAGCCAGCAGCTGCCGGCGGCCTGCGTCCCGAAGTGATGTGGTTATTCAACTGCGCTGCTGGCCAATCACAGCGCCGTGTGTGACGGACGACCACCGCTGGCGCCACCTAGGGGTAATACCAGCTCCAGATGACGCATCGTCAGCGGAGCGTGCGCTGCGCTCATCAGCGGAGTTCTCCGCGCGGCTCGACACGGCGCCGTTTAAAGCGGAAGCCCGTTCCGCGCTGCCTCAGTCGAGCGCCGTCCGTCGTCGAGGTAGGGTCGGTCGGAGCAACGTAAGTCCGGGAGGATATTTTCGCGCCGCACGGAGAAAGATTTCCAGGAACCGCGAGTGCGCGCAGTCCTGAATCGTTCGATGTTTCTAGGTCGCACCCAGCACGAGGTGTTGTCGGTTGCGTCAGCCTATTCGGATCGACGCGTGTGACTCAGCAGCAAGCGTCGGTAGATAATAGAGAAGAGAGAACGAGAGAGCAAAAACGCCGACTGCGGCAGACTAGACGCACGGCGAGAGTGATTCGGGGATTTTCGACGGCGAGCGGCCCGGCTGCCTAGCGAGCGAGCGAGCGAAGGCAGCCACGTTGCTTCGTTGTAGCTGACGCCAGCCGGTCAACAACCACTGCTGCTTGCTGACGCCGCTATTGCGTCGTCGTCGTCCGTCGTAGAGCGCTTACGTCGTCGAGACAGCTTACGTCATCGCGGTTTTGTCGCCACGGTTTGCGACCGACAATTGCGCGCGATCTTCCAAGGTTTTTTCCGCAGTACGTTTCTGCGTCAGATCTGTTCGATATTTACGAATTTGTGACCGAAATCGACAAGTTCGTGAATCGACTGACAGTTCTTCGAAAGAATTGACTCGGTCTTCTCGCCGAAAAAGGATGATGCTTGTCATGAAGGGTGCTGACGGGGCTTGGTGCTTCGTCGGCGGGCGTTCGACCGTGCCGGGAGGACAGCCGGGGCCCTCTCGCGCCCGCTGCGGCCCGATGCCGATCCCGGGGACGGGGACGGCGGTCGCGGGGCGGCTGGAAAGACGTCGGCGGGCGGCGGAGCAGCGCTGCTGCGTGCCGTCGGGGTGCAGTCGCTACGCCGCCGGCGAGCTCATCGACCCGGCGGACCCCGGCGACGCCGTCAGGGTGGTCTGCAGCAACGCGGCGTGCGTGGCCGGGTCGTGGATGCACGCCGACTGCTACGAGGATTGGCAGCAACGAGTTCTCTTCTACATCAGGTGAGTCACAGACTATATTAGAACGGCAGCCGGTAGAGCGCAAACCTCCGCCGTGGCTGCTGATGCGGCAAAATAATTGTTGCTGTTACCCGCAAACGCCGGGTAGAACAAACCCAGCGTCACGGGGTATCACTCGGATAACGGGGTATATTCCCGACGTGTAGTTTGATCAGCATGCAAAATTCGGTTGCTATTTCCGATACTGCGTGCGAGCTTGTGGGATGTCCGTGTCCTACGAAACACCGCATCGGCCGCTGCGTGGACAACGACGACGACGGCGGCGGCACTATTAGGAAGTCACTGGTAGTCGAACGATCTCTGTCGCTTCCATTGACCTTGAATGACCTTGAAAGGCGAGAGAGAAGGGGTCAAATTTTTCGGGCGGATTTCCACAACCACGCCCAAACGGTTTGCCCTGGAACGACAAAATTTGTTATGATAACACGTGTGGCGCAACATCGTGTCTCTAGGGGGCAGGCACTCGCTGCGACTTTCTATTAGTGTTCCGTAGTAACTAGGTTTATCTCGTATTAAATAAAGGACAATTTTCCCACCCCCGTACATTTGATGCCCCCCCGCTGATGGGTTCTCCTTGAAATTCTGTAACGGCGGTATAGGATTCAAAAATTATAGAACGAAGCCCATACATACCAGAGTGTCAAAAATGTGACGATATGTCTATTCCTTTAGACACAATACCGGTATTGGACGAACAGAAGAACCGAATCACTTCAACGATGTCGCGATCTGCTCGCATTGGATGCATTTACGCGCGATAAAAATTCCCGGATCGGCATCGTGATCCGGATTTAATCGTTCCACACATCCACCCTCCAAAAATTTTCCACAACTTTTTCCTGCTAATAACAGACAAAATTAGCGCAGAGTCAGAAACATAAACTCATTGACGGAGGCAAAAATAATTAAAGCAAATAACCCGACGCTTTACCGCACACCGATGTGCTAAACCGCCAGTCGCGCAAGGCGTGATTACCTTCGCCTAGGAGGTTATGTCTTCACCCCTGTCTGTCTGTCTGTCTGTCTGTCTGTGATAAGGATACACGAAAAATACTCGCCAAATCTGTTAAATTTTATGGAATGGTTGGACGCAATCGATGGATCAGTCGATTAGATTTGAGTGACCTTAGTCACTAGAGGTCAAAACGTCAAAGGCGTTTTTGCGAATAACTTCGTTCAAAATCGTCGTAGAGAATCGCGACAAAAAGTTAAAGTGTAGCTTAGGTTATTCAGTTCTCTGTATATTTCTGAATGATTATGGCCGTGGGACTGACAGTTGCAAAGAGCGGTAGAGGTCGAAGGTCGGACGGGTCAGGTCACAATGAAACAGACTGTAACTCGCTAAAATGCGGTTCAGGGCTATATGTTATTATGCCCCCGCCCCTAGGCGGGGCATTAAGCGATGATGCTATCTGACGTCTGTCTGTCTGTCGCGTACATCGGGCCTAAGTCGAGAACAGAGAGGCCTGGGAATACTAAAGTTGGCACAGAGGTAGCCCACGTCACACGTGACTCTGACACCACTTTCAAGGTCAAAATGTCAAAGGTCAAGGTCACAGGAGGCGGGGGCATATTGTGTCGGCCTCCCGCACAGCTTGTTGAACGTACATGTATACTAAATGGCATGCCTTGGCGGAGGTTTGCGATCTCAGAGTGCTTACAGTGTATGTGAGTAAGTAACACAGTGTCGATCTGTAGAGAACGCATCGCCGTCGCGTAGAGTGCGCGATTTACGGTGTTTACACGCCGTCAAAGACACGACGCTCGCCGGCGATGACTGTACCTGCGAGGGCGGCAGCCGCGATGCTTCGATAAACGGCGATCCGAGTTGCCTTCCGCCGGCGCCCGAAGGGCTCTCTGCGCTCGGACAGTGAAGGGAAGGTCGGTGATCACTACTCACCTGGGTGTACTGTACACCGTACACGTCGGTGTTGGTCGCTCGCCCACGCACCTGCGTCAACAGTAAACATCCGCTCGCTGACCGACCGACTTGCTGCTGCGTTATCTGGGCCTTCGGCGTGTGATGACGCGACGCGTATAATACCGAGCGCCGAACGCGATGATTCAAATTAATGGTCTCGACGCAAGAGTCGTGTTTACGCTCTTTGTTAGGCGTATCGATGACCGACGGCGCTGATATGCGCCGACTGAGATACAAATGTGACAAGCGTACATCACCGTTACTCGTGGGGCCAAAGTGGATTGCAAGAACCGTGACAGAGCCAGTCTGAAAGTATCCACTACCAGTACTCAAAATGCAACTAAGCCTACCAGTCCGCGCGCATAAATAAAGCGGTAGTCAGGGCCGTATTTAAGGGGGTTACGGGACCAAACACCCCTCCCCCGAAATGCTCATCTTCAAACTTTTAATCAGTCTGAGTATTTCAGCATATCTATGCATCGCTGTAACAAAAATTCATCCGATTCTAAACGACGTTACGTTCGCGACGATCTCGTACAGTGAGCGACACTGTAGTCTCCGTATCCGAGACTTGGCGTTCTTGCGGCTGTCTTAGTTCGAGACGCGGCTCACAAAAGTCTGTTCCACCGTTATACGCACCGCAAGCTGCCGCCGTGGAAACACTTTTCCGTTCCGCGAAAGAGTCGCCTGCAAAGAAAATCCAGCACCGCAAAGATCGATCTCTGCTCGGTATAGATGCACCACAATTGCCCGCTGTTCGCTTACAGAGAAAGTAAACAAGAAACTCAGCTATCGCTGACAAACCGCGCGACGCGTTTAGAGGTCAATCAAGGTCAACAAACGATTCGATATGTTAGGTATGGTTTCCTATTAGTGTGGTTTAATTACTTGGTCCCTAAGACTGACTGTTTTTTGAGATATTCGACTTGTAAGTATACAGTGATCTTGAAACCCGGTTACGGGTCACTCAAGGTCATCGGAACTGACACCGATCGATCCGCCACCTTTGATTTCCTATTAACGTTCCATAGCAACCATGGGCCTATCTCTTAACCTTTCCGAGATAAATGGCGATTGCGGTCGAAAATCGCAATTTTTTCCCACCCCAGTATATTTTGCGCCCCCGCTGAAGGGTTCCCCTTGGAATTGGGTATCGGCGCTGGGGGGTCAAAAATACAGATATATGGGGTTACTGGGCCGAGAAAAAAAGTTGACGATATCTTCAGCCATGTGGATGCAATGCACCAACGTGACGGACGGACGGACAGACACCGGGCGACAGCAACGACCGCGCTTACGCATAGCGTCGCGCGGTAACAATCGTTGCTGCTGTTGCGAGGTTGGTTTACTTACTTATTAGTCGCAGGCGAAAAATGCAGCAACTGTCGATGGACCAGGTGCGCGTGATACGACAATGCTCGGTGTTTACGCCACGAGTTTTTTCTCCGGCGCGGCCGAGATATGACGAAGGCGGGGCGGATGGGGCGGGGGCTGGCACGGTTTCGGGCTGCGGACCGGGTTGAAAAACAGCACAGCGTCGTGTCTGAGTCAGCGGTTCGGTTCCGTGTAAACAACTTATCGACCGACGGGCGCAGTGTGCCCGCTGCCCGGTGTGTACCGGTAACACGACCCACCCCAACTTTCCCGGGTCTCTTCCCGGCGGTCCTGCGGCAAGGCGGGCGCGAATATCGTTGTATCTCTCTCGTTCCCCCGCGCAGCATGTATCACGCTGATCGGCGTCCGGCGATGCAGTATTGTCCCGAATCACCGTCTAATATCGGCCTAAGTGCGACGCCGTTTTTCTCCGCGGTCGCTGATCGATAATCGATAATCTGCCGCCATTGTCGGCACGTGAGCGCAGATCCCCTGTTCATCGCTCCACTCCACTGCGAAGTTTGGCGGAGGGGGGCTTCGTGCTCCCCCGCCAAACTTAGCAGGAGATTAACGCGCAGAACCCGAGTGCCGAAGAATATCCTGCACTTGACTCTGTCCTAGTTTTTATAGTATATACCTCAGACTTGGGCGAAAAACGCCATTATAGCATTAAATCACAATATCGTATCCACAAATGCACATAACAAGCAGAAAAAGAATTTTTTTTGAGGGGGGGGGGCGATATTTGTCTCCCCTCAATCCATTTTTAGGGGACCTGTCGCCCCGCCCTCCCCTTGATCAACGCCAATAGCAGCGGTGATAACCAGAACACAGCAACATGCAAAGCTCCAGTTAAATCACCACCACCGACATAACAGCACTGTTTTTACAGGCCGGATGCCCTCAGTGTCTTCACCAGTGACTATGCTGGATTCGAACCCGGGTTTGCTGGGCCATCGCCTTAACCACCGAACCACGGCTGCTCATTAAAAAACTAAACGAATAAATTGAATGAAACAAGCTTGTGCGGCCGAGATGGCCGTACGATATGCGGCCCTCTGTGCGTGCCGAAAAGTACATGTGTGTCATTGTAATTCGCTAGGTGGCGCGACGTGACGCTCGGTAAT
>Ga0049107_10000657_pt1 | contig 10972 bp, 9 predicted proteins | sample WorMetilPIANOSA1_FD_61187 | JGI IMG/M metagenome (GOLD analysis project Ga0049107, IMG submission 61187) | Marine gutless worms symbiont microbial communities from Max Planck institute for Marine Microbiology, Germany - Olavius ilvae PIANOSA.1 | ecosystem: Host-associated > Annelida > Digestive... | reverse complement strand
ACCCCCTTGCGCAAAGGTCTCCCTCGAGGGGGAGGGGGGATTAAGTGGTTGATCCGGCAAATTTATTCCCTCCCCCCTTGAGGGGGAGGGTTAGGGTGGGGGGTGTTGCTGAGCCCCGTGTGGCGTCGTCTTGGCGCGGAGCAAGGCGCTGGGTCCTACAGCAGCGTCAACTGCCGCGTGTCGGGCGGGGGGCGCTTGAAGCGGGTGGTGTCGAGGGTGTAGTGGCGGCGGTTGAGGCCCAGGCGCTTGCAGGCGCGGGTGAAGCGGCCTTCCAGCAGATCGGCGTGCACGCCCTCGCCGCGCATGCGGGTGCCGAAGCGGCCGTCGTAGAGCGCGCCGCCGCGGGTCTCGCGCAGGCGGTTGAGCACGCGCTGGGCGCGGTCCGGCGCGTGGGCCTCCAGCCACTCGCGGAACAGGTCCTTGATCTCCAGCGGCAGCCGGAGGAGGACGTAGGCCGCCAGTTGCGCGCCCGCCTCGGCGGAGGCCTCGAGGATCGGCTCCAGCTCGTGGTCGTTCAACGCCGGGATCATCGGCGCCGCCATCACCGCCGTCGGCACGCCGGCCTGGCTGAGCCCGCGGATCGTCGCGAGACGCCGCGGCGGCGTCGGCGCGCGGGGCTCCAGGCTGCGGGCGAGGCCACGGTCGAGCGTCGTCACCGAGACGCCGACGCTGGCCAGGCCCTTGGCCGCCATCGGGCCCAGGATGTCGAGGTCGCGCAGGACCAAGGCACTCTTGGTGGCGATGCTGACCGGATGCTCGGCCTCGGCCAGCACCTCCAGGAGGCCGCGCGTGATCTTGTACTCACGCTCGATCGGCTGGTAGGGGTCGGTGTTGGTGCCCATGGCGATGGTCGCCGGCCGGTAGCGCGGGTTGGCGAGCTCCCGTCGCAACAGCGCCGGCGCCTCGGGCTTGGCGAACAGCCGGCTCTCGAAGTCGAGGCCCGGCGACAGGCCGAGGAAGGCGTGGGTCGGCCGCGCGAAGCAATAGACGCAGCCGTGCTCGCAACCGCGATAGGCGTTGATCGAGCGGTCGAAGCCGATGTCTGGCGAGGTGTTGCGGGTAATGACGCTGCGGCTGGCGTCGACGCTGACGGTCGTGCGCAGCGGCGGCAGGTCGTCGTCGACGTCCCAGCCGTCGTCGATGCGCCGGGTCTCTTCGGGCTCGTAGCGGCCGGCCCGGTTTGACACGGCGCCCCGCCCCTTCAGCGGCCGGTCGGCAATCTCCATCGCGCCAGTGTGCCGAACGCGACAGAACATATCAAGAACAACTAGGTCTGATCGAGGTCGAGCGGCATGGGGCCCAGCCACTCGGCGCGCACGGCTTCGACGCCCTCGGGGCTTAGCGACGCCGCGACGAAGCGCTCGATGTGGGCCGCCAGCGCCGGGTCGCGCTCGGCGGTGCCTTTGCTGTCGCTCCAGTCGGCTTGCCAGCGCGCGAACCAGGTGATGGTGCGCAGCCAGGTCAAGCGCCTGAGCGGCAGCAGCCAAGGGCGTAAGGCATCCGCCGCGGCGGCCGAAAGCAGCACCAGGTACGCGGCGTAGAAACTCGCGATCTCGGCGCGGTCGAGCCGGGCCGCGACGTCCGGGTCCCAGCCGGTCGACGTCGCCAGCGTCGCGTGCGCCAGGTCGATCGCCGCCGCGCCGTAGAGCGCCTTTTCCAGGTCGACCAGCCAGGCGCGGCCCGCTGGATCGATAAGAGAATTACCGGGGTGGGTGTCGGTGCCGACCAGGCACAGCGGCGGCCGGTCCGTCGCCCGCGCCAGCGCCCGGGCGGCGTCGAGCTCCTCGGCGATGGCCGCCTGCGCCGCCGGGTCCAGGCCGGCGCGCGGCAGGTGCGCCGCCTGGGTCTCGATAACCTTGAGCGTCGCGGACACCGGGTCGTCGTGCACCTGCAGCGGCGCCCGCACGTCCGGCAGCGGCAGGCGGTGCAGCGCCGCCAGCGCCCGCGCCAGTGCCGGCAGCTCGTCGGGCAGAACCGGCGGCCGGCCGTCGATGAACTGCACCAGCAGCGCGCCGCGCGGCAGGCCGGCGCCGATCGGCAGGGTGCCGAACAGCGCCGGCGTGTGGCCGCTGGCGGCGGCGCGGGCGAACCCGGCCGCCTCGTAGGCCAGCGCCTCGGCCGGCGCGAGCCCCCACTGGTTGAACCGCGGCACCCGCGCCAGCCAACCGCTGTCGCCTAGCCGCACGTGGTCATGCGCCACGCCCTTCGCCGGCAGCGGGAACAGGTCGTCGCGTGCGACGTTGAGGTCGGTCGAGGCGCGCAGCGCCGCGTGGAGCGCGTCGAGGTCAAGCATGGCGGCGCGCAGGGTTGCCCGCGCGCGGCCCGCAGCGCAAGCGCCCGTTAGGTCTCGTGCTCGCGCAGGCGGGGCATCAGCTCGACGAAGTTGCACGGGCGGTGGCGGTAGTCGAGCTGGCTGCGCAGGATCTCGTCCCAGCCGTCCTTGCAGGCGCCGGGCGAGCCGGGCAGCGCGAAGAGATAGGTGCCGCGGGCGACGCCGGCGGTGGCGCGCGACTGGATCGTCGAGGTGCCGATCTTCTGGAAGCTGACCCAGCGGAAGGCCTCACCGAAACCGGGGATGTCCTTCTCGCAGACCCGGGCGAAGGCCTCGGGCGTGACGTCGCGGCCGGTGACGCCGGTGCCGCCCGTCGTGATGATCACGTCGATCTCGGGGTTGGCGATCCAGGCCTCCAGCTGGGCGGCGATCGCCTCGGCGTTGTCGCGTGCGATGGCGCGGGCGGCCAGGTGGTGGCCGTCGCTCTCCAGGCGCGCCGCCAGCGTATCGCCCGAGCGGTCGTCGTCGGGCGAGCGCGTGTCGGAGACGGTCAGAACCGCGATGTTGACCGGCACGAAGGGTCGGCTGTCGTCGATCCGGGACATGGGCGGATGCGCGTACGCGCGGGTCAGTTGGCGAGCAGGGCCTCGGCCGTGAACAGGTCGTCCAGCGGCATATAGGTCGGCCAGTCCCCGGCGACCACCGCGTCCAGCGACGGCGTCGGCTGGCCCAGGCGGTCGCGGTAGACCCACAGGTTGGTCAGCACGCGCTCGATGAACAGGCGCGTCTCGCGCGACGGCAGCGTCTCGATGAACAGCAGCGGGTCGTCGTTGAAGTCCGTCTCGCGCTGCCATTTGCGCAGGTTGCCCGGGCCGCCGTTGTAGGCCGCGGCCAGCCGGAACAGGTTGTTATCGACATCCCGGGTGTCCATCAGATGGTCCAGGTAGCGCTGGCCCAGGTCCATGTTCAACGCCGGGTCGAACAGCTCGTACTTGCGCTTGCCGCGCAACGAACGCTGCTTGGCCACGAAGCTGGCGGTGCGCGGCATCAGTTGCATCAGGCCGCGTGCGCCGACGCGGCTCTGCGCCCGCACGATGAAGCCCGATTCCTGGCGCATGAAGGCGTAGACCAGCGCCCGGTCGACCTGGAAGCCGCTGGCCGGTTTCCACGCCGGCAGCGGATACATCAGCGCCGGCATCGGTTCGGCGTAACCGGGCGTCGCCGGCTCGGCGAGGCGCAGGGTTAGCGCCGCCAGCTTGGCGCGGCTGGCCAGCGCGGCGATCTCGCCCACCAGGTCCTGGCGGTCGGCGGCCAGGTTGCGCAGCTCCAGGCCCGCCCAGTGCACCTGGCCGATCTGGATCAGCGCCAGGCCGCGGGCGCCCAGCTTCTCGCCGGAGATGGCGCCGACCTGGTCCAGCGTCAGCGGCGGCTGCGACCAGTCGTAGTCCAGGTCCAGCGCCAGCGCCCGCCGGGACAGCAGGCCATAGAAGGTGTAGGGGTGCGCCGCGCCGATCTGCAGCCAGCGATTGACCTCCGCCGGCCGCCGGCTGGCCAGCGCCGCGCGCGAGGCCCAGTAGGCACCGGACGAGAGGTTCCACGACGAGGCGTGGCGCGACTGCGCGAGGCGCGAGAAATGCGTGTAGGCGTCGTCGATGCGACCCAGGCGCCACGCGGCCAGGCCGCCCCACCAGTGCCCCATGGGCAGATAGTCGCCGTGGCGCGCCGCCTGGTCGGCATAGCGCAGCGCCAGGGCGTCTTTGCCGGCGCGGAAATAGCCCTGCGCGATCAGCGCCTTGGCTTCGTCGACCTCGAACGCGGTGAGCAGCTTCGAGGCCCGCTTGCCGGCCAGCACCTTGGTGGCGCCCGTCGGCCAGCCGCGGCGCACGCGGCTGCGAATCTCGGCCTTCAACTGGCGCACCTCGCGGGCGATGCCGCGGCTGCGCTTCGGCCGCGCCGGCAGGTCCGATTTGGCCTGCGCCGCCGGCCGAGTCGCCGGGGCGCCGTGCGACTGCGGCCCGCGCGGCGGCTTGGCCCCTTTCGGCATGCGCCGCACGGCCAGGCGGTAGATGCGCCGCGCCTCCGGGTGGTCGGCGTAGGCCGCCATCCAGTCGCGCAGCTCGCGGTACGACGAGCGGTAGGCGGTCGGGTGCATGTAGCGCTGGAACAGCACGTGGCCCAGCAGCAGCTCACTGTCCAGCTCGCCGATCAGGCGGTCGGCGGCGCCCCAGTCGCCCTCGCTCTGGACCGCAAAGATCCTGTGGTAGCGGGCCTCGTCGGCGGACGAGAGCACGCCCGGAATGTCGTCGGCGCCGCCGAGGTGCAGCGACCCCGGGCCGATCGAGGCCGTCTCGATCTCCTGTGCGTGCGCCACGGCCGCAAGGGTAGCGAGCGCGCCGGCCAGCGTGGCGCCAAGCAGGGCCGCCTGGATGCGCCGGAACGTGCTGCGGCGCCGCCGACAATATGCCGAACGGAGGTTCTCCACCGGATACGCCCTGTTGCCTTGCTCTCTCAGCAAACGACTATACCGAACAGAACTATTGCCGCAAGTCATTGTTTGTTAACCATATTTTCATCAAGGAATCAGGCCTTTTTCGCGCAGTTTCCCGCGAATGGCGAGCAGGTCGCGCCACGCCTCGCGCTTGTGCGCCGGCTGGCGCAGCAGGTAGGCCGGGTGATAGGTCGCCATCGCCGGCACCGGCCGCGCCATGTGGGCGCTCTCGTACTCCAGCCAGCGGCCGCGCAGCCGGGTGATGCCCTGCGTGGTGGCCAACAGCGTTTTCGCCGCGGTGCCGCCGACGAAGACCAGCACCTCGGGGTCGACCAGCTCGATATGCCGCTCGACGAAGGGCAGGCAGGCGGCGACCTCCGCTTGCGTCGGCGAGCGGTTGCCGGGCGGCCGCCAGAACAGGATGTTGGTGATGTAGACGCTGGTGCGGTCCAGCCCGACATGGCCCAGCATGACGTCCAGCAAGCGCCCGCTGACGCCGACGAAGGGCTTGCCTTCGCGGTCCTCGTCGCGGCCCGGCGCCTCGCCGACGAACATCAGCTTGGCCTCGGGGTTGCCGTCGGCGAACACCAGATTGGTCGCCGTGAATTTCAGCGCACAGCCGTCGAACGCCTCCAGCGCCGCGCGCAGCTCGACCAGGTCGTGCGCCGCGGCCGCCATGTCGCGCGCCGTGGCGGCGACGCTGGCGTGTGACGCCAGCTCCGGCGCCGCCGCCGGCCGCGGGGCCGCGGGCGGTTGGGGGGCGGGCGGTTGGGCCGCGGGCGGTTGGGCTGCGGGCGGTTGGGCTGAGGCTGGCGCGGCGGGCTTGGCCGGGGCCGCCGCGGCGTAGCGGTCGACCGGCTGGTCCTCGATCGCCTCGTCGGCGCCGGCTTCGACCTGCCAGCGCAGCATCTCCTCGGCGGTCATGGGGCGGGGCTCGGCCATGGCGGTCGCTCTGCGCTTGCGCTATGTGAGTGCGTCGGGCGATACGGGCCGGCCGGCCCGCGTGAATGGGAAAGGAAACCATATGGCGCGTCTCGACGATGTCCAGCGCGAGGGCATGGATTTCGACGTGGTAATCGTCGGCGGCGGCCCCGCCGGGCTCAGCGCCGCGGTCCGCCTGAAGCAGCTGGCCGCCGCCGCCGACCGCGAGGTCTCGGTCTGCGTGCTGGAGAAGGGCTCCGAGATCGGCGCCCACATCCTCTCCGGCGCGGTGATCGAGCCGCGCGCCCTCGACGAGCTGTTCCCCGACTGGCAAGCCATGGGCGCGCCGCTCAAGACGCCGGTCAGCGAGGAGAAGTTCCTGTTTCTAACGGCGGCGGGTGCCCGCGCGGTGCCGAACGCGCTGTTGCCGCCGACCATGCGCAACCACGGCAACTACATCACGAGCCTGGGCAACGTCTGCCGCTGGCTGGCCGAGCAGGCCGAGGCGCTGGGCGTCGACGTGTTCCCCGGCTTCGCCGCCGACGGCGTGCTCTATGGGGACGACGGCCGCGTCGCGGGCGTCGTCAACGGCGACATGGGCGTCGCCCGCGACGGCACCGCGGGGCCCAACTACACGCCGGGCATGGAGCTGCGCGCGACCTACACGTTCTTCGCCGAGGGTTGCCGCGGCCATCTCGGCAAGGAGCTGATGGCGCGGTTCGATCTGCGGGCGGGGGTCGAGCCGCAGACCTACGGCCTGGGTATCAAGGAGCTGTGGCAGGTGGCGCCGGAGCAGCACCGCCCGGGCCTGGTGATGCACAGCGCCGGCTGGCCGCTGGACCGCGACACCTACGGCGGCTCGTTCCTCTATCACCTGGAGGACAACCAGGTCGCCGTCGGCTTCGTCGTCGGGCTCGACTACAAGAACCCGTATCTCAGCCCGTTCGACGAGTTCCAGCGCTTCAAGACCCACCCCGCGATCCGCGACACCTTCGCCGGCGGCAAGCGCATCGCCTATGGCGCCCGCGCGCTCAACGAGGGCGGGCTGCAGTCGCTGCCGAAGCTGACCTTTCCCGGCGGCGTGCTGGTCGGCTGCGAGGCCGGCACGCTGAACGTGCCCAAGATCAAGGGCACGCACACGGCGATGAAGACCGGCATGCTGGCGGCCGAGGCGGCGTTCGCGGCCCTGGAACAGGGCGACGCGGCACCCGCGGAGCTGACCGGCTATGCCGAGGCGTTCCGCGCCTCCTGGGTCCACGACGAGCTGAAACGGGCGCGCAATTTCCGGCCCGCCTTCCGGCGCGGCCTGTGGCTGGGCACGCTCCTGGCCGGCCTCGACCAGGTGGTGCTGCGCGGCCGGGCGCCCTGGACCCTGGTCCACGGCCACACGGACCACGAGGCGACCGGGGAGAAGGGCGATTTCGCGCCGATCGACTATCCCAAGCCCGACGGCGCGCTAACGTTCGACAAACTGTCGTCGGTTTACATTTCCAATACGAATCACGAGGAGGACCAGCCGGTCCACCTGACGCTCAGCGACCCGGAGGTGCCGATTGCGGTCAACCTCGTCCGCTACGACGCGCCGGAGCAGCGCTACTGCCCCGCCGGCGTCTACGAAATCGTCGAGGACGGCGGTGCGCCGCGGCTGCAGATCAACGCCCAGAACTGCGTGCACTGCAAGACCTGCGACATCAAGGACCCGACCCAGAACATCCACTGGGTGCCGCCTGAGGGCGGTGGCGGGCCCAGTTACCCCAACATGTAGCGGGCAGGGGAACGGATAGACCCATGGCGGTCCAGTGGCGAAGCGACCGGCAGTGCACTAGATTGACACTCTCGGCTCACGTCCCCGATCCCGATTCTCGTGGAGGCACCGCCTTGGCGCAGTCGCAGCGCACCCGTCCGGCCCGTCCCGGCCCTTGGCTCCTCGCGGCCGCGGCGTTGACGCTCGCCGCCTGCGCCAGCCCGCCCGCCGGTACGCCGCTGCCCATCGTGCAGGCCGGCCAGCCGGTCGGGCTGGAGGTCGAGGCCCCGGCGCGCGGCACGACCTTGGGCGCCGGCGAATCGCCCTACGGCTGGTTCCTCGCCGGGCGCCACGCCGAGGTCCAGCGCGACTACGCCAGCGCTACGCGCTACCTCTCGCGCGTGCTGGACGTGGCGCCGGAGAACGACTCCGTGCGCCGGCGCACGCTCACGAACATGGTCAGCGACGGCCGCGTCGCCGCCGCGGTGCCGATCGCGCGCAAAGTCGTCGCCGCAAAGCCGGACCACACGGTCGCCAACCTGGTGCTGGCGGCAGACGCGCTGAAGCGCGGCGACGGCCAGGCGGCCGAGCGCTATCTCGACAACCTGCCGTCCAGCGGCGCCAACCGGCTGTTGGTGCCGATCCTCGACGCCTGGGTGTGTGCCGCCGACGACGATCTCGCCGGCGCCGCCGCGTCGCTGGCGCCGCTCGACGAGTCGGGCGGCTTCCCGGTGCTGCACGACCTGCATTTGGGGTTGATCGCGGAGCAGGTCGGCGACCCGGCGCTGGCGGAGGAGAGCTACACGTCCGCTCTCGGCGCTGCCGAAGGCGCGCCCCTGCGCGTCGCCCAGGCCGCCGCCTCGTTCTACAGCCGCAGCGGCCGGCTGGCGGAGGCGCAGGCGGTGCTGGACGAAGCGATGGCCGGGAGCCCCGGCCAGCTGCTGGTCGAGGCCGCGGCCGCGCGGCTGGCGGCCGGGCAGCCGCTTGAGCCGCTGGCGGCCAGCGCCACCGACGGCATGGCCGAAGCCTTCTTCGACCTGGCCAACGCGCTACACAGCCAGGGCGCATCGCGCTCGGCGCTGGCCTACGTGCAGATCGCGCTGGACCTGCGCCCCGACTTCCAGGTCGCGCTGCTGCTGCTGGGTGAGATCTATGAGAACCAGCGCCAGTTCGAGCGCGCCATCGCCGTTTACGGCCAAATCGACAGCGCAACGGCTGCCGGCTGGCTGGCGCGGTTGCGCGAGGCCGACAGCCTGGACAGCCTGGACCGCGTCGACGACGCCGTCGGCCTGCTGGAGCTGTTGGCCACCGAGCAGCCGACGCGCCACGACAGCCTGACCGCGCTGGGCGACCTGTTGCGCCGCCACGAGCGCTTCGCCGAGGCGGCCGACGCCTATGACCGGGCGCTGACGCGGGTCGCCAGCCTGGATGCGCAGCACTGGCGGCTGCTCTACTCCCGCGGCATCGCCCGCGAGCGCACCGGCGCCTGGGAGGGGGCCGAGGCCGATTTCCTGCAGGCGCTGGACTTCCAGCCCGACCAGCCCTTCGTGCTCAACTACCTGGGCTATTCCTGGGTCGAGCAGGGCCGCCGGCTCGACGAGGCGCGGGCGATGATCGAGCGCGCCGTCGAACTGCGCCCGCGCAACGGCTATATCGTCGACAGCCTGGGCTGGGTGCTCTATCGCATGGGCGACTACGACGCCGCCGTCGGCCACCTGGAGCGCGCCGTCGAGCTGCAGCCGGTCGATCCGATCATCAACGACCACCTGGGCGACGCCTACTACTCGGTGGGCCGCCGCGCCGAGGCGCGTTTCCAGTGGCGCCGGGCGCTGAGCTTCGAGCCGAACGCCGACCTGGCGACGGAACTCGAGGACAAGTTGTCCGGTCGCACGAAGCCCGAGCGCCTGCCGCCGGGCAGCCCGGAACTGTAGCGCGCCATGGACCGCACCGACCGCCGGGGACCGGCCGCGCCCGAGCGCATGAAGCCGCGGCGCCTGGCGCGGCCCCAGGTCGTGCGCGTCGCCGCCCCCGGCAAGGTCAACCTGTACCTGCACATCATTGGCCGCCGCAGCGACGGCTACCACCTGCTCGACACGCTCGTCGCCTTCACCGGCCTGCACGACGTCCTGATCCTGCGCGCGGCCGACGAGCTGAGCCTGGTGCGCAGCGGCCCGCACGCGGCGCTGTTGGAGGGCGAAGCCGACGACCTGGTGCTGCGCGCGGCGCGGGCGCTGGCCACGGCCGCGGAAGTTCCCGAGGGCGTCGCCATCGAGCTGGAAAAACGCGTGCCGGTCGCTGCCGGCCTGGGCGGCGGTTCGGCCGACGCGGCGGCGGCGCTGGCCGGCCTGTGCCGCCTGTGGGGCGTCGACCGCGGCACGCTCGACCTGCCGGCGATCGCGCTCGAACTGGGGGCCGACGTGCCGGCCTGCCTGCGGGGGCTCGCCGCCTTCCTGGGCGGCATCGGCGAGCAGGTGACGCCCGCGGTGGCGCTGCCGCCGGCATACCTGGTGCTGGTGCAGCCGCCGGTCCCCGTGCCGACGGCCGCCGTGTTCAACGCCTACGCCCGCGGCGCCGGCGCCTACGCGCCGCGCCAGCGCGCCTGGTTCGAGACGGTGCCGCGCGACACCTTCGAGCTGGCCGAGATGCTGGGCGCGCGGCGCAACGACCTGACCGACGCGGCGATCGCCGAGGCGCCGATGATCGCTGAGGTGCTGGCGGCCCTGGCCGAGCAGCCGGACTGCCTGCTGGCCCGCATGACCGGCAGCGGCGCGACCTGCTTCGGGCTGTTCGCCTCGGCACCGGAGGCGGCCGCGGCCGCCGCGCGGCTGGCCCGGGCGAGGGCCGACTGGTGGGTCTGCGAGACGCCGCTGATGCGCGACGCGGCGGAGGTCGACCGTGACGGCGAGGGCGCGACCATCCACTTCGAGCGGCCGGACGTCCTGATGTAGCGATCGGGCCTGCCAGCCGGACTGGCGCCCTCAGCCTGGCTCTTGAACCAGCCGTTCCAGGTCCCGCAACAGCGCTTCGCTGGGCTCGCCCGTCGCGGGCTTTTCGGTCAGGCGCTGGTATTCCTTGATGGCGGCCGTCGTGCGCGGGCCGACGCGGCCGTCGGGCGTGCCCGGATCGAAGCCCAGCCGCGCCAGCAGCACCTGAATCGCCTGGACCATCTCCGCGTCCACCGTACCCGGCGCCGCGGGCGACTCCGCCGCCGGCGATGCCGCTGCCGGAGACGCCGGGGCGGCGGCGGGCGCGGCGGCCAGGCGCGCTTCCAGTTCGGCGGCGCGGGCGGCGGCGTCGGGCGCCCCGCCGGCGGCCGCGGCGCGGTACCAGCGCAGCGCTTCGTCGAGGTCCTGCGCGATGCCAATCCCCTGCTCCAGCATCGCCGCGTAGGCTAGAGCGGGATTCCCGTAGGCGGAATCATTTTGGAGTTTCCGCGCGGGCGAGGTTCTGATTCAAGATGTGTGCTGGATGAGGAGGCCAGCATGCATGGCACGACCTCTGTCGAACGATCTTCGTGAGCGTGTTGTGGCTCGCCATGAGGCGGGCG
>Ga0049107_10000656_pt1 | contig 10984 bp, 4 predicted proteins | sample WorMetilPIANOSA1_FD_61187 | JGI IMG/M metagenome (GOLD analysis project Ga0049107, IMG submission 61187) | Marine gutless worms symbiont microbial communities from Max Planck institute for Marine Microbiology, Germany - Olavius ilvae PIANOSA.1 | ecosystem: Host-associated > Annelida > Digestive... | reverse complement strand
TTGTATTATCATGAGTCCTGGCAAAATGATATTTGCAGTTTTAGAGCTATGACTGTCGCCCTTACAGTGAGTTTTAAACTGATAAGTTTTTAACATTTATAATCTATATATCTTTTAACCCAATCATTCTCTTTCTTTTTTGAAATATGGCCATACTGTACCATTTCAACCTACAGCAGTTTAAGAAAATGTTAAGTTTAAACATTGTTTTCTAATCCTAACCTATGTCTTAATGCCAAGCATAATAAACTGACCTATGAAACTGTAAACTTAGTTATGTTCAATATAACAACTCCATACCAAGTTCTTAAATATACAGCATGAAAATTCAATGAAAGCTGAATATGTTTATCATAAACAAACATGTGACATGCTATCGCTACAGAGGAATGAAACAAAATTTATAATGAAAACATACCAAGACATACTTGAATAAAGAATCATTAACTATTATCGTTTCTCCTAACAAGATGTGACTAACTATTCATCTGCTTTTTAACTGGCCTATTTCCAGAAATTACTCCAGGTTAGGCCCGCTCCATACGTTTTCCAATGAAGTACCTATAGCGACTGCAGATTAGATCAGATCAGATTGATCAGATCAGATCAGAACAGATAGATCGGATCGGATCAGATCGGATCGGATCAGATCGGATCCGATCAGATCGGATAGGATCCGATCAGATCGGATAGGATCCGATCAGATCAGAACAGATAGATCGGTTCGCATCCGATCAGATAGGATCCGATCAGATCAGATAGGATCAGATAGATCCGATCCGATCTGTTCTGATCCGATCCCATCTGTTCTGTTCTGATCTATCTGTTCTGATCTATCAGATCAGATAGATCAGATCTGTTCTGATCGTTCTGATCTATCAGATCAGATAGATCAGATCTGTTCTGATCCGATCAGATCTGTTCTGATCTATCTGATCTGATCTATCTGTTCTGATATATCACATCAGATAGATCAGAACAGATCAGAACAGATTGGATCGGATCGGATGGATCAGATCAGATAGGATCAGATAGATCCGATCAGATCTGTTCTGATCTATCTGTTCTGATCTATCAGATCAGATAGATCAGATAAGATCAGACAGATTGGATCAGATCAGATAGATCCGATCTGATCTTTTCTGATCTATCTGTTCTGATCTATCAGATCAGATAGATCAGATCAGACAGATCACACCAAAACAGATAGATCACATCAGATCGGATCGGATCAGATAGATAGATAGATAGATATATTTTATTAGCCAACATTAGCTAATGTCAAAGCACTGAATGGAAGGACACAAGATGTAAATAGAGAACCTTAAAGGTACGGAGGCGAAGAGCAGCTTCATTAAGTTCTTCAGATAATCTGGCAACATCTGCCTCCATACTGGACTTCTCAGCGACAACTCGGTCCAACTGTTGACGGCATTCACGCAGCTGTGACATGGCCTTTCAATGCAGTCACAAACATCAACACACTCATTAATGCAACGTACAGAACTACAAAAGCTTGGTAGTTAACATAAAACGGAAACACTACATTGTACGTGATAATCAATCCTCGTATAGCTCTTCGCCAGCTTCCACGGTCACAACACATATGCCTACATTTGGAAAATAAAAACAGGAATTCTGCAGTCAGCACTTTGACACTGTTGGATGGGCGACAGGAAGGGCATCTGGCATATAAAAAGTTTGGTGTTTTGTTTGTTGGTGGTATGATTTGACTGAAGCTTTGCAAGTCTTATAGCTCCAGTTGTCACCACCACTTCCATCACCCATAGATGCAACAAAACCGGCTAACCCAGGTTCATCTGGAAAAAAGGCCATTAAAATTTATAACGCATCCTACATGTCAATTCGCAAGCGAATCTGGAGTGCTGCGATGGTGCCAGAACAATTACACATAGCAGGATTTAAAAGGTTCAGTTTTAAGACGGTTTTTAAATGTCAAAAACGTATCAGCTGAACAGGTGTGGACATCAAGAGAGTTCCAGACTGTAGGAGTGGCTACACAAAACGCCCTAGATGCTAATGCTATGGTGGCAGGTGGCTGTTGCAACAGCAAAGCTGACTGGTGGCATCATAAGCTCCTCCAGTGGGTCGATGAGCAGCCCACTGCCAAATGTTTTTGATGCGTTCTAGCCTTAAAACTTCAGCTTTTCACCACGTGAATACAGAATTCAAAGATATCAGAGACATTTAGAAAATGATCATTCACAAGTGGCACATATTCATTACAATCAGTCAGCATGGCGGGATAAGAGCCAAAAAGAGCGAGAATTTTATATTGAAAGTGGAAGGTTGGTAATTAGTGTGTATTTCGCCAGAGGTCAAGCCGGGTTCTCCATAGCTCTCTGGGTGTTCTTCCAGACTACCAATCACTGCATCAAATCACCGAAGACAAAGGGTGGGGCAAAACGTTCATCATCATGTTTAGCTGTTTCAATTTAGTGTGAAATGACAGGCAAACTGACTGAAAAAATATAGAAAAAAAACCTCTGCATCATAAACTCTCTCTGTGCAGTTTAGCGGCCATTTTTCTAGGCAGACCAGGGTTAGCCACCAGAAGGTCTCCATTCTGGATTTACTGAAGCTAAGGATGATGGAAGTAGTGGTGACAACCGGAGTTATAATACAAGCAAAGCTCCAGTCAAATCATCACTGCCAACAAACCAATACCCAACTTTTTTACAGGCCAGATACCCTTCCTCAGCTTACTGTCACTCAACCAACAGTGTCAAAGCACCAAAGGGAAGATCAGCATCACAAACTGTGCTTTGTAATGACATTATGCAGTACAATAAACACAAACAAGATAGAAATATAACCAGTTCGGCTTTCTGATGAAGACTTTTCTCCTGCACTGAGAAATTATGCTGCTGTTGCTTCAAGCGCTGACAGAGATCGCGTAGCTTTGAGTGGTAGAATTCTTTGTACTGCAAAAGAGAACAGAAAGATCTCAATCAACACAATAGCACACACGAAGCCACAGTACCAATCTCTTATAATAAGCAGCCATTTCTCCACAGCTTGCAATGAATCAGACTGGGTCCTCCACAGGTCTCGCTCATAAAACCTCTCGAGAATGCTGCCGCTGCCGAAACTGCCACTACCACCACCAATACCAGCCGCAGGAGCACCATTTCTTGTTTTTGTTTAACTGACTTACTTATCTGGATCTCACTTCAGGTTTGGTCAGAGATAGCCAGTGTGTGGTCCGGTAGTGTAGCGGTTAGGGTGTTGGAACTGCAATCAACAATTCGATTCCCGGCCACCGCATGCCGAGTAGCGACAATGGGCAAGTCATTCACACGAGCCTCTGAAGTTAAGATCGTATGGTGCTATAGAAATTCCAAGTAATTTTTATTTAATTTTTAATTTCAAAGTTCTTCCAAAGAGCAGCCTTTGGGGTTGCTGGTGCAAAAGCTTACAGGCCGGATGCACTTCCTCAGCTTGTCACCCAAACAGCAGTGTGTCTAAAAGGTAAAGGAAGCGGATTTATATAGCACCTTTACTGAAGTACCTTATACTCAAGGCGCTCAGGTACGGATCACACAGTGTTACCTGCAAACTACACTGTACCTGCCTCTACCTCGTAAGCATTCACCAGATGGTGCATCCCAGACTGAGGTTGTGGACATCTAATTGCAGCCTACTACTCATTTATCTACCCCGAAAGGATGAAAGGCTGAGTTGGCCTGGGTGGCTGGTTACATAATGATACAGTTTACCTGCCCGAAGGCAGTCACCCATCCCAGTACTAACCGGTCTCAATGTAGAGCAACTGCGTTGATCGAGATCAACGCGTTACCGTTACACCAAACCGCCAACCATACAGCAACATCACTGAAGGACAACTCTTGAGACTGCTGCAGCAACATTCTATACATATCTGTTGATCTTCACACATCCAAACAACACTGTCTAAATGGCGTCTCTCTCTCCAGGTGAATCTCGGTTAGCCAGTTTTACTGAAGCTAAGGATGATGGAAGTGGTGATGACAACTGGAGCTATAAGACGTGCAAAGCTCCAGTCATAATGTCACTACCAACAAACCAACATCCCACTTTTTACAGGTCGGATGCACCTCCTGTCGCCCAACCAACAGTGTCAAAGCACTGTCTAATGTTAAATTAACTGCTGGGGCTACAATGATACAATACCTTGTGTTTTATCTGTATTCTGACTTCATCGATAGAGCCGCAGTGATCGTCATGTGCAGGTTGTTCAATCCGTGATATAAGCTGCTGCTCCAGCTTGTAAATCTTGCTAATGAGATGTTCCTTGTCTTCCTCCAGCTGATTCACAAGCTTGTCTTTCTCCTCCAGCTGCTTTCTATCAATAGTAAACGCACACAGACAAAACATTCCTTCACTCTCACCAGTAGCAAAGTTTAGGAGGTTAGCAGCATCTGGCAGTGCCATCTAGCGAGTGTCGATGAACTGCAGATATGGTATTGATAAAGGCAGGAACTCACTTTCTAACAACGTGACCTTGGCTTCTGACCATTTCATGTTCACAAACTGCACTTTATAAATGTCTGTATTATTACACTGTGCGCTAGCGGCGGCGCAGTGTATTGTAATCGGTCCTGTCTGTTTGTGTGTGTGGGGGTGTGAGTTTGTGGGTCTGTTACCACGATAACTCGAAATTGTGTGCATCGATCCTCATCAAACTGGGTTTGTAGGTAAAGGTAGTGACCATCTCCATAAGATTAAATTTTGGCCATCCCGCGTCCGCAGGAAGGGGGTCTGTGGCAGGGCGAAATTTTTGGCTCCGCCTTACTACAGCCAGCACGCAGTGTTTGCATCGCCTCCGAGCGCTATTTTCATTATTATTATGCCCCACCACTAATAGGCAGGGGCATTAAGCGATGCTTTTGTCTGACATCTGACGTCTGTCGCATATATCAGGCCTAAATCAAGAACAGAGAGGCCTAGGAAGAACAAAATTAGCACAGAGATAGCCCACGTCACACACTACTCGGACACTAATTTCAAGGTCAAAAGGTCAAAGGTCAGGGTCATCAGGCCGCTTTACTCAGCGCTGCCTTAACGTGTAAAGCGGCTGCAGCGGTCAGCGTGGGAAAGTAACTGCTACGTTGCGTCTGCTCGGCAGCGCGCGAGGCGCTTGGGCGCCCACGGGGGAGGAGAGGGACGGGGGCCTATTGTCACCAAGTGCACAGCTTGTTATTACAAGATTCATACAGGTGGATTTCCAGGACTTCCCAGGATCTTTTGTAGCGTGTTTTCCATGACTTTTCCAGCAGCTTGTACTGCGTGTAGAAGTACCAGTTTTTTAATACGTCAATGCTACCTTCATGGCACACTCTTACAGAACACTGTACAAATTACTATGTCATTATGTATCTAATGTACCTGCTGTAACAAATGCAAATGTGTTGCAAATGTCAGTCATTGACAGTGCAATTGGTACAGGAAACGTGGAAGCAAGCAATAGTCAAGTAGTTAAAAGACAGTTAATGGTAAAATCAGCTGTTTGTTGAAATCAGACTACAGACACACTACTCATTCTTCAGCTGCTGCAGCAGTTCATCAATCTGCTGTTCTACTGCGTTCATCTCTTCTCTCTTTTCTTTTGCACTGCGACGCATGCTGTAGGATTGACTGATGTACACTTGACACTGGGTAATCGTTCAGCTTTTTCAGCATTCTCATCAGCTGCAGATTCCAGGCTGATAGATCATCAAAAAATTTGTCACATCAGCTAATTCGCATTTCCATGACATTCCCAGGACCCAGGTCTGATTCCAGGACTTTCCAGGCCTGGAAAATGTGACTTTTAAATTCCACGACTTTCCAGGATACATACGAACCTGTATTATTATTATTATTGTTATTATTACAATACCCAAAACCAATCTCAGGATACAGTGAGGTGTACCAAATTTCTAGCATCAATCCTTTGTGACCTATCATGTGGAAAGACATCCAAACAAATACGCAGAGAGCTACCAACCCTACATGCTGTCAACTCCGTGAGTAGGTAACAAAAGTATCATCTCTCTCCGTTTTAACGACCATTTTCCAAGTGAACCTGGGTTAGCCGGTGTTTATTGAAGCAACGGATGATGGAGGTGGTGGTGACAACTGAACTACTGGAAGCTATAAGTCGTGCAAAGCTCCAGTCAAATTATCACCACCAACAAACCAACAAAAGTATCATCTGCTGTTTATAACTAGGTGTCACAGATCTCAACAATAACGGTGCAAATTAAATACATGTACACTTTTGAAAGTAATTCATCTAGCAACCTGTCAGTATATAAAACCAGAAATGACACTATTTGCTTTTTAGTAGTAGCAGTATATTTTATACATTATTCCTTCAGTGCTTTCACACTGTTCACTTGGTGACAGGTTGGGCATCTGGTCTGAGAAAATCTTGTCCCAGCAACTCCCAAAAGTTCTTCTGTAGAAGAGATATGGAAGACTCAGCCGGGCCAAACTGCCTGGAAAAATAGGCCGGTTAAACAGAAACCGAAGGTAGTGGCAATACATATTTGCACATTACACGATCAACTGTCATTACATGTATGTTCAAAAACAAGTAACAGCACGTGCAGTTTAAATCAACAGGAAAAACTCCAATAGATGCTTCAGTGAACTTAGTAAAATGTTAAAGCAGTACATGAACTGTATAAATAATTACCGGAATTCCTGCTGCATGTGCAGTTTCTCTTGTTCTGAAATTAGAGTCAATTCATTCAACAGACGATTTGCGTTTGCTTCAACAGACACGTTTTTCTTCTTCTCCAAATCCAATGACCTTTTTAAACCCTAAAATGCAATGAAAAATATAAAACAACAAGGAATGTGCAATTTGTGCATTCTCTGAAATTGCAAATCAGTGCCATCTCTTCCTACATTCTCGTGTAAGGAAATCTTTGTTAATATCCAAATTATGACACTGTACTGGTGTACAATTTTAATGACATAACAATTTCTGTTTTTCACCTCAGAAATAAAAATATTACAATTACAACAGATGACTTATACATATAACACAACTAGGGTTGTTAAGACCACCAGATTTTTTAAAACCGGTTAACCGTGAGGAAAAAGACTGGTTAGCCGGTTAACCGTGTTTACTTACTTAGTTACAGCATTCATACACATTCATAAATGTTGAGTTCATCACAGTCGCATGTGGCAATCACTAACTACTGAAGAAACGGTGAGACAGCGGTCAGACAGCGGCCGTGCGGGTCCGGGTAAATACAACGTCGTCCCTGCCGGCGCTGACAGCCAGTAATTAGTGCGGCCGACGGCGGGTGGCCACGGGTCTCCAGGCGGCGGAGGACGCCTCTGCTGACTTTTATCCCGTCATGTTGATTGTCGCCCGACTGTTGACATAGGCCTGCATACAGTGGGCCTTGTGTATCGCACACTGCTTAGTAGCTAAGTCTTTTCAATTTAACCAAACCGTCTGAGTCAACATACGGTACGACTCGTAGACCAATAGGTCATTCATGTTTTATTTTTTGTATAGACAAAAACGACACCCGGGCAACACGATCGCACCACCGTAATATATAACGTGCATATAGACATAGACAGCTTGTTCCTCGATTTCACATGTAGTTGATGTCTGCTCAGCTGTAGCTTCAATGGTCCATAGAGCAGACGATTAACGTGCACTGACTTTACCATCAAAGCCGGAGACGCAGGGTGCCTGTCGCACTAATTACGGCGGCCGACGGCGTCAGCCACACGACGCAACTGTCTGTATTTTATGTGACATATTGTGTAATTTAATACTATCAACGTAATCTTCGCAAAAGATGGTAGTTTTATTCACTAGGTGGCAGCAGTTACAGCAGAAACAGAGTTTCAGCAGCCACTTACACTGATTTCAGCAACATGAGCCGACAACTGTTTCTCGAAAAACAATCGTGAGTCGTTGACTGTCACAGAGTGGCTGTCGCGATGCGCCAGCCGAGGGCACAGCCTGTCGACCTGGATCTCAGCATCACAGCCAGAATCCTTTCTGTCAGTTCCGCCGGGCTTTGTCGACTCTGCGGGATAAGTATCATGTGTTGACATCCTAACATCACCATACAAACTGGTGTTAACTTAACTATCTCGTTTACTGGGGTACTGGCATCAGAAGGCTGTCAAGAGACTTGGCAACCCTCCCCAAGGTACCAGGAGCCTTTATTGGTCAAACACAAGGTCAGAATACCCCAGATGAGCTTGGGGTCAGTTGCGTGCTTTGACACTGTTGGGTGGGCAACTGGAAGGGCATCTGACTTGTAAAAAGATGGGTGCTGGTTCAGTAGTGGTCATGATATGACTGGAACGTTGCATGCTTACAGCTCCAGTCATCATCACCTCAATTATATTTAGCTCCAATAAAATCCTCAATGGAGTCATTCTGGTACCAGTCTACACGGGTAGCCCTGGAAAATGGCCGTTAAGCAAGTGTCATCGATAACTATCTCATTTACGCAGTAAGCCTCCTGTTCATCGATATTGTAGTTGGGTGTTGGGAAGGCCATCCAACCTGTAAGAATTTTACTGCAATCTTTTTCCTAGAAATGGCTGTTATGTGGAGACCTGGCTCAACACACAGAGACCATGAAAAATATGCCAGTTAAAGAAAATGTTTGTTTGTTTGCTTGCTTGGGGAAGTTGGGGTTAACGGCACTTTCAGCACAAATAGTCTATATCGTGCCACAACAGTAGGAAAATATGTCACGTAGGGGTAGGAGACAACACACATACATAATAAAACAATGAAGCAATAGAATAAACCAAGAAAATCATGCGCACTCTTCAGCCTGGGCTTTCTGGAGACGATCCCCTCACCACGATTAGGCTTCCTCAGGAGTCTTTCTAGCCAATTACTTGGCAACTACTGATAACTTAACCAGAACAACCAAAAGAGAGAACACATAGCAATGAAAACTAACAATACATAAAAAGGGGCCCTAATAAACAACAATACCATATTATTATTATTATTATAAAATGTACTGACACTGTCACAGAAAACTGTTGCAGGGGCACTTAACAATGAAAGAAAGAAAGGAAAGGAAAAGCTGTCTCCGCAGTCAATCTTGAGTGCCAAATGACGGTGAAAACAGCGCTGTCTTCAGTTCCCGACAAAACAGCTGCAATGATGACGCACCCCGGATAGAAGACGGCAAGCTGTTCCAGGCGCGTGCAGCCGCTACCGGGAAGGTGTGGTCGCCAAGTGTGACGCATCTCGTTGATCAGTGTCGATGTCGCAGCAGACCAAAGGCGCCGACATGCATCTACGTTGGTGGACTGGTGGAGGGTCTCAGCAAGATAAGGTGTTGCATGCATGCTAAGATATAAAACAGAAACTAGACCTGGTTTAGACGCCTTGTACGACATCCGGCCAGGAAATGGAGTGCGTCAATTCTTACAACCCCGGAGCCAGCACAGGGCAGTTAAAGAAAAGCCGAGAAAGCTAGTCACCATGTCACACTTGGTTTATAACAATTATTTGCACTAGACTAGTTCAACAACCAATTTGCTATTTTACTAATATATTTTAAAACACTCACACAGGTTTCTCTGATGTGGGGAACATCTTAGTGAAAGTGAAACCAATAAACGGCAAGTCCTTTCCAGTGAATCCGGTATTTCGATCGACTGCTGCTGCCGATGCAGCAAACTTAACCGATTTCACTTTCTCAAAGTCCTCAAAGTTTGATGTATCATCGTCACTAGTGACACGTGGAATAAATGGCGGAGTTGCTGAAAACACACACAGACAACACTTCAGTTGAAACTGCACAGGTAGTATGCAGAAGAAAACACGATGGAGGACAGAAAACAGTAATACCAAACTTACAGACACACATTATTTATATTGCATGAAGCAGCTATGACTCAGTCATTAAGGCACTGGACTTTCACACCGCAAAACTGGATTCAGTGCCCACTGGGAACCACACATCACTGGTTGGCTGTTTGATGTTTAATGGCACTTTCAGAACAAATAGGCTATATCGTGCCATGTGCGTACAAAATATATATCGGGTGGGGCTAGGGACAAACAAACAACAACACAATAAATAATAAACAGACCCGAAAGTGTACATACAAACACATTCTTTGACCTGGTCCTTGTGGAGATAATCTCCTTGACTTGAATAAGTCTCCTCGGATGAGTCTTTCTAGCCAATCACTTGACAAGTATTGACAACTAAACCAACGAAAAACGATCTGTAAGATACAACATGAAAAGACATCACTAATAAAAGATGATACAGTAAAACAAACACACGCAATAGAAACGCTGCGGCACGCCTGGTCTTAAGAGTTGGGTCCAAGGGAGCACGTCACTCCATGTCTGCTTCAACTACATTGGCTGCCTGTCCGCTGGCGCATCCAGTTCAAACTGTGCTGCACTATGCATTCAGTTTTCAACGGAAACTGCCCGGCATATTTATCAGACATCATTCACACAGTGAGTGCCAGCAGACCGCGTCTTCGCCTACGATCATCCTCATCGACCGACTATGTGCTACCATGACTTCGCACCAAGTTTGGTGTTCGTGCCTTTTCTCATGCTGGTCCATCGTCATGGAACAGACTGCCCGAAGACATTCGTGCGGAACCTGACATCACCAACTTTCGAAAACTTCTTAAAACTCACTATTTTAATTCTGTGTTTAACGTCCAATAACTGTATCTATCATTTTACTTGTAAAGCACCCATGGCCTTCCTGTATTGGGCGCACCAGAAATGCTGTGTCTACTACTATGAGTAGGATAAGACAGGACAGACACACAGAAGCAGTGCACCACCAGAAGACAACTGAAGGGCTCCGTGAAAGAACCGAATATATTGATATAGTTCTTTTTTCCACCCATCACTCAATCGTGTTCTGTTTCCGATGTTCTGTTTACTGGTGGAAGGGGAGTGTCAGATTTTAGTGTTTTAAAATATTATTAGTTAAATTCGGTTAATATACTA
>Ga0049107_10000655_pt1 | contig 10986 bp, 7 predicted proteins | sample WorMetilPIANOSA1_FD_61187 | JGI IMG/M metagenome (GOLD analysis project Ga0049107, IMG submission 61187) | Marine gutless worms symbiont microbial communities from Max Planck institute for Marine Microbiology, Germany - Olavius ilvae PIANOSA.1 | ecosystem: Host-associated > Annelida > Digestive... | reverse complement strand
CCTGCAAATCAGCTGATCGCAATGATAGGAGACACTCCCGGCTGAGCGTGGACTTTGCCCCGGCCAGTATGGCCGACGGCTTGCAGCGAGGCTCTACAGAATGGAAATAATAACAGCATCTGGCCTGCAAAATGTCACACCAAAACCCCTTATTTTATGGGGCAGCCAGCCAACCCAGGTTTACCTGGAGAAATGGCCGTTAAAATGATATCTATTTGTGCACGTGCTTGTGCCTGTGTGATCTCATCTCGGTGCATTCCATCATTTTCCATGCTGATGTTGAGAGTTGGATATTGGTATCAGAGACCTCACCAGAGGCTTGGCGACCATCCCGAAAAGCACAACCAGGAGCATTTCATAGTTAAAGTACAAGGATTCAAGACTGCAATAGAACCTACTGGTAGTGCAGTGCTTCTGTGTTTGCGGAGGCAGTGCACTGACAGCATTTGCAATCTGCCACCCGACATCACCTTCTACTGGTTCCGCAATGTCGCCTCAGTACATTCGTCCGTCGGGCCTTCCCTGTTGCTGGCCCGACGTTCTGGAACTCATTGGCAGATGAACTGTGAACTTACGCGAGTGATATATTTAAGGCAGCCTTATAAACTTTCCTTTTCGCTAGATACTAGCATATACGGTGCATTAGAGGCTTTGCGGTTGATGCGCTATATAAATTTACATTTGACGTGACCTGACGTGACTATTGGGAGGTCTCCTTGGGGTGAGCAGGTCCACAGAACGTGAAGTTCTGTCTGTCCTCTTTCATCATAGACTCCTTTTGAGCATGTTTTTTTGTGTAGTGGTATTGTATTTGATTAGGGATACTTTTTATTGCATTTGTCTTTGTGTATAAGCAGGTATAATTTTAATTTTGGACATTGTCTTTCTATGTTCTGTTTCTTAATTGTTCTGGTTTAGTTTTGTCAGTACTTGCTAAGTGATTGGCTAGAAAGGCTCTGATGAAGCTTCTAGCAAGTCAAAGAGATTATTTTCACAAAGACCAGATTGAACAGTGCATTAAATTTATTGTTTGTATTACTATATGTTTGCCGCCGGCTTTAAATGACATATTTGAAATGACCGTGGCATGATATAGCCTGTTTATGCTGAAAGTGCCATTAAACACCAACCGACTGACAAATCCTAACGTTGAAAGTGAGTACTAGTGTGCATGTGGGTCCAGGTATCGCTGTGATGCTTGTGATGGCTTCATTGTTGGAACTCGCATTCACTGTCTGGAATGTCATGACTTCGACCTCTGTCTTGGCTGCTACAATGCCAGCCTCACTCCTAAAAGGTATTTGTTTTTTGACCTTCCATTCCAACGTCTTTGTTTCCAGTTATGTAGGGTATGTGTGTTTCGGTATCATAACAGTGGTTAGGGCACTGGTCTTGCACGATCGACTGCTGGCCGCCGCATTGCCGAGTAACGACCATGGGCAAGTCATACACACGTTCTCAGCAGTGGCTAGTGGCTCTGTGGTGGAGTGCCGGATTTGCAATCGGAAGGTTGCGGGATCGAATTTCAGCCTAGGCTACTTCGCACGAAGGTCTGCTCAGCCTTCCGTCCCTCCAGGGTCGGTAAATGAGTACCAGCTGCGGCTGGGAAGGCAAAGCCAGGTATGGCTCATTCCGATTGCGGATGAACGTGTGGGTGTGCAGGTAAAACTGTGAAATCCCTTGAGAACACGTGCCATACCTGAGCGCTTCTGCGGTGGTAATTCACTATGAAGAGGCGCTATATCAAGTGTATGCACCTTTACATTCTGAAGTTACAACCATATGGTGCTGTAGAAATTTGAGTATTTAATTTAATTTAAAATTCAGGTCATTTAGCTGTGATTTATCATACATCTCTGCCATTGTTAATGAGAGCACAGCTGACCAAAAGCTGTGTGTGTCAGTGTTTATCTTATTGGAGCCAAGTTAGATTGATGATACAGCAGGAAGAAACTTGGTATATCTTGGTCCAGTGATGTTAATTTGTATGTGGACACGTTTGACACATATGTCGTTGTCACAAAACAGTATAATTTTCTGCCTGCCAAAGGTTAGAGATCTGAGAAGGTAGTTACAGACTTAGTGATATACCCATTTATGGGTTTAAAAACCTTTGATGGGATGGACACCACACATACTTTTAACCTGCGGTATAGCGCCTTTGCAGTTATGAATTTTAAGCAAGATTTATTACTCTAAACTGCAAAAGCCTAGCCTGTAAGCATGATGAATGGCAGTTAATTGCATGAATTTTTTGTGGAAGTTGTCTATGCTACTGTGTTTAGAAGCAGTATATTGTTCCTTGTGACCAGTAGTTTGAACGCTAATATTCAGACCAGTTGTCTGGATATGTTTTTAGTCACTTATTGGATCATCAAGTTGAGAAGTTTCCAACGATGAAAGGTACAAGTATACACTACTTCAGTTCTCTCTGTATGTCTGAGTGTCTGTCTGCCAAAGTGTTTGTTTGTCTGTCTGTATCACTTTTGTATTTTGTCCTAATGTCTAAATGTATCATCCCAGTAATCTTACTCATGTACACTTCATAGTTTTACAATTACATTTAATTTACATTCGTTCTGGTTCCTGTTGTGGTCTTATAGCACAAGGCATATAGGCCTATAGCACACTAATTGGAAGCCATACCTAACATATCGAATTGTACCATATTTGTTGACTTGACTGACCTTTAAATGTGTCGCGCGGGTTTGTCAGCATCAGCTGAGCTTCTTGTTTCAACATTATCTTTTTGGTAATCCTGTGATTTCAGTGAAGCAAGATGATCAAGATTCGATGCTGAAATGCATTACAACGTACAACCATCATCACGCGAAGCTGCTGCTGTCCTCGCTGGCTCTCTCTGTAAGCGGATTACTTCACAGCAAGAACTGTTCACCAAGAGTTGACGTCGAGTACGTCACTGCAGCGTCACAGATCTTCCTTCAGTGCTTCGACGTTGTCATTGACCGACTTTCCACTGCCACTGAATTAGGTAAGTACTCTCCCTGGTGGCCAAAAAACCGGACTATTGTTTACGCATTATAATTCTGTAGCCATTCCTGGCAATGTGGCTTGGCATAGTGGTAGGGTGCTGGACTTGAATAAGGCTCGTGAGTTTGACTCCCGGCCGCCATGTTTTCAGGTGCAGCCTTGGGCAAGCTGTTCACACACATGTGTCTCTGTCACCAAGCAGTTTTAATTTGGTATCAGAGCAAGCTGGGAAGGTAACCGTAGGTCTGGCGTCACACTGGCCATGCATCGCAGACAATAGTGGAAATCCCACCTACGGGCTCACGACCTTGGGGAGGAGATCAGCACCCCTCCTACACTCCAGCTGGAGTAAGGCTACTTTACTTTACCAGACAATGAAACAGTTTTCACCGAATTGTACAGAAGATTAAGGAGATTAAAGATGTTGCAATCTTTAAAGATTAAAGAAGCAATCTTTATGCATTTGTTAAATACTTTTTATAAGTACAGTTACGTCGTAGAGGCATAATTCCCGCTTGTGAATAAGGCTCCATTGACAAATGGTGACAGAGGTGTGCTTCATTATATGAAGTTTGAAAATGGTTGTGGAGTGTGGTAAAAGTTGTAAGAGATAATTTCCTTGAAGAAGGAGTACTGCCAGACATTTGTCATATTTCATAATTTGGTTTGGTTTTCCAGCAGGAAGGTCGCCAGACCACAGGTCACGTTACACATTCATCACTTGCGCTGCAGTGTGCCTGAGCTTATTGAACCAGAAAACTGCCCTCAAATAGTCTTGACGTCAACTCAGTGGACTTCTCAGAGTGGGGAGCTTTTCAACAGAAAGCATGTTGTCAAAATATCGAGGAATTTATCATTCTGAAGAGCCTGCTATTAGACTGTGTGGATCAGATAAGTCGGGACACATTAAGCATGGCGAGAGACCAACTGCCAAAAAGACTGGCCATGATGATTAGGGCTCAGGATGTACATGTTGAATTCAGCATTGACTGATATTCGTAATCGTGATTGTGGTTTTTAGCGAAATTGAACGTCGCTGCTTTGCTTAAATTAATTGTTATTTTGGTTTCTCTGAACTTATGCAGAAATATTTAAATGTGGTGATTTGCATAATAAAATTACATTCTCCTGAATCTCATTAACATTTTAGTTAAAACTCTTCCACTGGATCTTGAATTGTTGCAAAGTTATAGCGTGTGAAAAATGGTTCAGGTTTTTTGGCCCACCCAGTATTACTACTGCTATTAGTAATTGCAGTTTGTTTTACTGGCTCACTTTCCTGCACTACTGTGGTCGAGATTTGCAATAAACATATTGTTCCTTCCTCAAAGGAAAACTTGTTTGAAAATCATGTCAGCATACAAAAAGTCGTTGATTTCATTGAATAAACTCATTTTTATGATCATTATTAAAAATTTTTTTATCTAATTTTATTGTCACTTATCCTTTCAGTGCTTTTGCACTGTTTGTTGAGTGACAGGAATGTCATCTAGTCTGTAAAAAATATCTCATAACTGCAATCCGAAAGGTTCTTCTTTGGAACACATTCGGGGGACCTAGAGTTATCTCTGGAAAATAGGCTGTCCATTTTGACGGCCATTTTCCAGGTGCGCCGGGTTTAGCCGGTACCAGAATGTTTCCATTCTGGATTTATTGGAGCTAAGGGTGATTGAGGTGGTGGTAACAGCTGGAGCTATAAGACATGCAAAGATCCGGTCAAATCATCATCAACAAACCAACACCCAGTTTTTTACAGGTCAGATGCTCTTCCTGTCACCCAACCAACACAGTCGGAGCATTGAAGGGAAATCTGGAGAAATAGGCGCTCTCTCTCTCTCTCTCCATTTTAACGGCCATTTTTCCAGGTGAACCCGGGTTAGCAGGTGTTCATTGAAGCAAAGGATGATGGAGGAGGTGGTGACAACTGGACTACTGGAGCTATAAGTCGTGCAAAGCTCGAGTCAAATCATCACCAACAAACCAACATCCAGTTTTTTTTACAGGCCGGATGCCCTTCCTGTCACCCAACTAACAGTGTCAAAGCAGTGAAGGGAAATATCACATTCCATGGATTTGCTTACCCCAAGCTCACGTGGAGGTCTTCCAACTTTGTCTCTGACCACTAATAGCTTCTGGTTACCTTGGGGGAGGGTTGCCATGCCTCTCATCAGCCCTCCGATACCAGTACCCATGGAGAAATAGGCTGTTAAACAAAAATCAAGTAGCAGTAGTATTAACAGTAGTGGTAGTAATTTGTGTTGTTGCTCAATCTGCAGAAAGTTATCTCAGCACTAAGCTATGTAGAGACTTGTAAATTAGCAGAGTGAGCTTAAAGTTGACATTTGACAGTGTGTGTTTGTGTGCGTATAGACGACACTGTTGGTAAAAACCTGCTGGGACTCGTCGCTGCCATGCTTTCTCCAACACACCTGGTAAGTAATCTTTCTTGTTTACACTTCATATTTCTACATTTCCATCTAGTTTGCATTCAGTTTTGTGGATTTTAATAACATTCTATTCAGTCATATACCACCAACAACTTTTTGAGTTATCCTGCTAACAGACTGACAAACAGACAAATGCAGGGTAAAACATTATCTCTTTGGTGGAGCTGATGACGTGGCGTGACAAAGCAGGGAGGCTGTAGCTTTTGCTGATGGTGCAGCACAGTCAGCACAGTGAAAAACTTTGGACAAACCAAGATTGTTGGAGGCTGTTGTCTGCGAGTGGCAATTTTCAGCAACTCGCTGCCACAGACAGTTCTGATCAGCAACTCTGTTTTCAAATCTGGACTTAAAACTTTTTTATTCACTCGGGGTTTCACTGAACACTGATCCGACCTGCAGCCAATGCCTCTGAAGTTACGACCGTATGGCGCTATAGAAATTCGATTATTGTTATTATTATTGCTGTTATTGGTGGTGCAAGCCAGAAAAGATGACGATGATAAAGATGATGATGATGATGACGATGATGATTATATGCTTCTTGCCCGTAAGGAGTACATTACTTAGTCTTAGTTCCTCCCATGCCAGTAAGCACATTGGGCAGCAGGTTGACGCCAGAGAGGACGATCCATCACAGTGTTTAGCCTCTTCCTGTGTGATGTTGGCTCTCATCAGGTCTTTCAGGAATGTTCTGTGCTTTGGACGTCCTCTTCTTCACCTGCCATCATCTTGAGTCCATGACATTGCAACCTTCGAGGGTCAGTGGCTTGGTAGATGCAGTAAGTGGCCATACAGAATCTTTGCTCTGCCACAGTATCTGCCAATTTTCTTTAGCCAGTTTTTCAGTAGGTCTCCTTCTTTTGTTATGCAAACCCGATATGTGACATATAAGATCTCACGCAGGCATCGCTGATGGAAAACGTTCAACTGCTGACGTTATTTTCCACGTTTCACTGGCGTATATTCCAACAGACACCACAATAGCTTTATATAACCATACCTTTGTGTCGGTGCTGGTCACCGATGATGTCTATATCAACCATCCATATCAGTGTGGGGTAACTCCCTTCCTGCTGGTACAGCCTCACCAGAAGTCCAGCCTGGGGCCTCCACGAAGTCTCTCTGGAAACTGCATTCAGGACCTAGACCCGCCTAGGATTGGCTGCAGGCTAAACTCAGGCTGCAGCGACCCACCACCCACATCGGCGATGAAGTCGCTTGATGGAAGCTGTCAACACATCCCTGGATGTTCTGAGGTTGGGCGCCGGGTTAGCATCCCGACCCTTCAAAAACTCTTTACTTGCTACAGAAACAGCAATGGAAACACGTTATGAGAGTACATTACGCATTGGTGTTATTGGCATCCTTTTTGTCAGATTTAGAGAAGATGAGACTGATTCGTTTATACCATGTTGTCAGGTGTTGCCAGCCCAGGTTGTGGACGTTCTGTTCTCAAAGGAAATGATATTGAAATTGGTTGACATGATGAGGTGATGTTCTGCATTTCAGTCGTTGACTTTGTTAAGAGTGATAGTTTTTTCAAAACTTTTTACATATAAATGTTGATTTATTCAGATGTTGTTATATTGAGAGGCGATTGTCTCATTTTTGGCAGTTTGTTTAAGAATTTTAATTTGTGTGGTATACATTAAATTACTTTCATATTTAAACATTATAAATGTTTAAAAATAATTTAATAGACGTGCTGTATTTTAAATGATAATGTTTATTGTGCATTTGTTTTGACACTCAGTATAAAAATGTATCTCGTTTGTAATTTTTTTGCAGAATTTGTCGAACAATTACTAATTATTTCTTTGTTATTTATTGTTTTTAGTTTTTGATAAACTTGTTTTTATAAATGACAGCGAGAAGTCTAACACAGAGAGAAAACCACAGCTGCTGGCGTTGGGTGTTCTCTGTAAGCTGCTGCAAAAGATTGAATCCACTGATACGGTAAAATGTCTGCAAGAATTTTTTTTGGCGTTAAATGATAAAATTAAATACTTTTGCCATTAATAATAATTTCTGTTATGATTATGGTAGGGCTTACTTTTCCCTTATTGGTCATTCTCAGTGCCTTCGGAATCTCACCTTTTCTGATCAGCTGACAGACCCCACTTAACTGTAACCCTAACCCTACCTAACCTTGCCTTAATGTAATGTGATCCTGATACCACCAAAATCTAATGGTTTCTTCTGTGGCCCGTGTTCCACCTTTCCACCAAATTTTATAAAAATGAATCGAGTAGTTTTTGTGTAATCCTGCTGACAAACAAACAAACTAATGCTGATGAAAACATAACCTCTTTGGTGGGAAGTAAAAATAACCGTCATTTCACCGTGCTGGTAACTTAATGAGCATAAAGCTGAAACTGAAACTTTGATTTTGTGTTTTTATGTTCACAAAACCCGTAATCCAGATTTGCACAAAGTGCTCGGAGGTTTGGAAACCCTAGTGTTAATGTTGTTATGTGAGCTGTATTAGTTTTATGTTCACTGTGTAATAGAAATGTGTGTGTGAATAGGTGAATGCACTGATGTTGCCTGCATTACGTGAGCACACTTCTGAACAAGCTGCGCCAATGATCAATATGTCACAGTATCTCTTTTCTTTTGCTGAAACGTGCTTTCAACGGTCAGTTCATTTGAACTTTGTTCACACGACTAATATTGGTGTGACGTACTTAATAAGAAATGTTTGTAGTTGTAATGTCAGCAATTTGTGTGTTCATATATGGCACGATATAGCCAGTTTGTGCTGAAAATGCCGTTAAACCCCAACAAACCAACCAACCATATATGTTGATATGTAGTTTCAGTTAATTTTGACTCTCACTTCTTATTCTTTTTACTATGTTGCTCCTTTGACTGAAAATTGTATAAAAGGGGTAAAGACCTTCCTAAACATTCCTTTGTATGTTTAGTTAGTTGGTTAGTTATACTCAGTACAAGCATTGGCTCAGACCTGGGTCAGAGCTGATAGCAATCTCAAGGCATTCAGCATGCACATAAAGTCATAAATCCGTCAGTAGAATGCCATTACTTCCAGATTTGTGGTTACCTTCCGAGCCGCAGGGCATCACCGACCTTTAGCTAGTGCCAAATAACACTATGCGGTAATGGAGGGGAGACATGTGTGATCAAACACCCAGTCTATTGACGTCAAAGTGTCAGTCTGTGAGCATCTCAGTAGTGAGACCGACACTATAACCATTACACTAGCAATCCACCCACAACACAAAAGTGGTATGTACCAGATACTGCTTGGTGTGTGTCGTAACGCTTTTTATTGTGCATGCTGACATGCGATGTTGTCATGGCAAATCAGTTTGTCTCTCTGTCACACTCTGGTATTGTATCGAAACAAATGCACATATTGTCAGACTCTTTCCACCGTCTGGTATGGGCATGAATCTGTTTTTTTTGAGTGCTACCGCCGTTACAAAATTCCAAGGGGAACTCCCTTAGTGGGGGTGTTAAATCCACGAGGTGGTAAAAATTTGCGATTTTCAACAGAAATCACCGTTTATCTCAAAAATGGTACGAGATAGGCCCATAGTTACTGTAGAATGCTAGTAGGAAGTCATAGGTAGCTGATCGATCAGTGTCGGTTCCACTGACCTTGAGTGCCGGGACGCAAGGGGTCAGTTTTCTGGAGGATTTCCATAATTATGCCAAAGTGGTTTGACCTAGAATGACAAAATTTGTTACAGTAACAGGTGGGGCAGTAGCGTGTTTCTACGGCCCCAGCGACCCCCTACCTCCGCCCAAGTGGTTTGACCTAGAGTGACAAAATTTGTTACAGTAACAGGTGGGGCAGTAGTGTGTTTCTACGGCCCCAGAGACCCCCTACCTCCGCCCAAGTGGTTTGACCTAGAGTGACAAAATTTGTTACAGTAACACAGGTGGGGCAGTAGTGTGTTTCTATGGCCCCAGCGACTCCCTAACTCCGCCCAAGTGGTTTGACCTAGAGTGGCGAAATTTGGTACAATAACATGTGCGGGAATAGCATATTTCTAGGGGTTAGCCACGCCCTTGACCAAGGTGGGCGGGGCCCGCCATCCCTCAGAATTTTGTGACCTCCTACATGTGCACACACAGTATCAGAACCAACAACCAAATGTTGCATGGTGATCAAACTACCTGTGAGTAAAATTTTGCACGATCGACCATGAATGCTGATGCATGATCTGTTTGCGGTAGCTAACCTTCTCGTTATGTTCCTGTTACAGAGATGGACTTGAATGGGTCAAGTCCGTTGTGACTCTGTTACATAAGCTTCTGTCAAGCCATGCCTGGAAGGACGCTCTGCATCAACACCTGTCAGATTGCATTTACCAGCTTCAACAGGTTTTACTTCACAGTGCATTTTTCCCATTTTGACAATACACTGCAATACAGTGTGTGGATTTGTAATGCACAGGTCAGGAATTTATCGAATCTGAAGTGAATGTGGGTAGGTGGCTGTGCAGTCATACAGTAAGTTTTTAAGATGTTTCTTCAATGAATATACTGAAGATATAGTATCTTTAGTATATGGAGATGTAAGTTATTCGAGAGATGAGGTGCTGAATAGCTGAAGGAATGTTGACCAAGTTCAGATGTGACTGGAGGGCATGAAAGTTGCTGATGAGTAGCAGAATGAAGAGTACAGGATGGCTGATAATCATCTGAGAGAGAACGGCAATATATTGGTTGACCCGCAGACAGTGTATTATAGGTTAATAAGGCATTTTTATATTGAACACATTTGTCAATGGATAGCCAATGGAGGCGATGTAAGAGTGAAGATGCATTGAGGTAAGCACGATTTGCGAGGACGACACAAGCAAGATTATTCTGGTATGTATACACAAACCATTTACCTAGCATGAGGCTGTACAACCGGTACTCATTTTGCAAGTTATAAATGTATATTTAATGTATATTTATTTAGTCTTTATTACTTTGACACTGTTGGTTAGGTGACAGGAATGGCAACCGGCCTGCCAAAAATTTGAACGTTGGTATGTTGGTGGTGTTTATCTGACTGGAGCCTTGCAGATCCTAGAGTTCTGGTTGGTACTCTGCCTCCACCTCAATCATCTCTTGCAGCTGATAAACCCAGAATAGTTTGACATTCTGGTGGTACCAGCATACCCAGGTTATCCTACAATACTGGCCGTTAAACGAGTGAGTGTTGGTGATCTATGTTTATCGTAATAATGATGTATTTCCCTTCAGTGCTTCAACACTGTTGATCAGACGTCAAGTAAGTCATCCAGCCTGTAAAAAATCTCGTTCAGGCATTCCCAGATAGTTTTCCTGTGGAAATCTATGACCCTTGAGAGAACCGTCATACCGATGTGACTTTGGATACGTAGGCCAGTTAATAAAAAGCTGATTATGTTTGCATAACGTCGCTGTAATCACCAGACCTCGTAACTGCATCTGGAAAATGTTGAAAAATGACCAAAAAATGTTTAATAATTCAGCTGTTTACCAATATTTTAGATACTGTGCTACTAAATTATTGTTATTACTATTAAATTATCATGATGACGTA
>Ga0049107_10000654_pt1 | contig 10993 bp, 2 predicted proteins | sample WorMetilPIANOSA1_FD_61187 | JGI IMG/M metagenome (GOLD analysis project Ga0049107, IMG submission 61187) | Marine gutless worms symbiont microbial communities from Max Planck institute for Marine Microbiology, Germany - Olavius ilvae PIANOSA.1 | ecosystem: Host-associated > Annelida > Digestive... | reverse complement strand
GACAGGCATAACAGTAGACGCATAAAGTTGCTAAAAGCAATAATCCTTGCAACTTAAAACTTCTTCTAGTTTACTAATTATATTAAAAACTTTAAAATCATAAAAAGGCGTGTTTGTTTACTTACATCAAACCAAAGTATGGCGATAAGGTTAAGCTGCTGTATACCGATACCGATTCCCTTGTGTATGAAATTGAGACTGATGATTTTTATCGAGATATCAGCGATGATGTTGAAGCAAGATTCGATACCAGCGACTTCGATAATGATCACCCATCTGGTATACCAACCGGTAAGAATAAAAAACTAATCGGTATGATGAAAGATGAGGCAACGGGTAAGATAATTGCTGAGTTTGCTGCTTTGAGAGCAAAGTTATACTCGTATAGGATGGTTGGTGAAGATTATAAAAAGTGTAAAGGGGTTAAAAAGAATGTAGTTAAGAAAGACATTACTCACGAAAACTTCTTAAACTGTTTGTTTACTGATAAAGAACAGATGAGAACAATGAACATTATCAGAAGTCGCTTTCACCATGTATTTACCGAAACGGTAAATAAGGTAGCCTTATCTGCAAATGACGATAAAAGAATCGTCATGGAAGATAAAATATCAACCTTGGCAATCGGACATTATAGAGGTGAAAAATACGAAGTATGAGATTTGATGATTAGACGACAAAAATGTGGCTAAGGGGAAGTGGAGAGTGGGGGAATGTGCCTGGAGTCCTGGGGTGATTTTCTCTTTTAACTCTATAATCGGAAATGGGTGGGGAATGGGAAATGTTTTATATATTTTTATAGAGGTTGACTTATGGTTAATTTTATTTTTTAAGGTTGAAAAATAGGTATTAAGTGGGGTGTGTGCTACTTCCGGGGATTTACATATACTACCGAGTCGCCGTCAACAGAGCTGAGTACGTACATTCGAAACCGGTATGCTCTGTGGCTCGATTTCAGGAGCAACGACGATCGCAAACTGCATGGGTCGGACCGCCAGGTGAAGAGCTCGCTTTCGCTGCAGTTGACAAAACTCGCGCAGGCAGCTGGCCGGCTCAATTGCTATGTATACCTTCTCATGGATGCGCAACTGAACATCAGCGAGGGTAGGATGATGTCCGTAGTGTACTAGTTTGCAAAGCAAACTTGCAAAGCAACCTAAAATTTCAACAGAATTTCGACCTTTTCCAGGAAAGCTCTGCGTTTCCGAAGTTGTCTGCTCGTCTCTGGCCACGCTGTTACAGAGAGTGTGAAAGGTACTAACAGACAGTCAAAAGAACAGTCTCGATTGCCGTTGCTGGTTTTCCATGAACCAGAAAATCACGTGCATGAAACACCGCCTGAGTAGAATGTAAAATTGCATTTGTTATGGTGACATTTGTGACTAATGAATCTATGAAATAATAAACAGCAGACTAATAAGAATTAGAAAATTAGAATCTCACGGAACTGGACACATTGTTTGGAAAAATGTAAATCAGACTGCTTGCCAGTCTGTGCCGACTGCCGATCGACGTCACTGGAAGAACAAGCTAAGCCCGCTCACCCGACGTCGGTCGAAAACCGATGCAGCTATCGCGCGAAAACCTTCGCTTAAACGACTTGGATATTTTTGCTCTGAAAATATCGACGATATTATTCAGCTGTCACAGTAATATAATTACAATATTAAAGTTATGGATGTTATTCTTGGAATTTGGTTAACTTAATCATGGGTTAAGGGATCACGGGACCGACGTGACCCGCCCAGATTTGTTGACCCATGACCATGACCCACTGACCCATTTCAGCTGTGAGTGGGATATTTAATAACTGTTTCATTACGCGTTTACCGCTAAGCCTGACGGTGAAAAAATTTTGAAAATCGACAACATTTGGCGAAGTTATGGGCAGTTAAGTACCGGTTCAGTTTTTTATGAAACAGGGTGTGTGTATATAGTTTAGACAAAAAGAGTGATGGCCCTGCCGGACGGTGTATAAAGTTTGACGATACATGCTTTCGTTTACGTACATACCACAGCGTTACGAACGGTCGGACGGAAATGGTATAACAATATCGCGCTGTACGTACGATGCAATTGCAGCATTGTGTGTATTGTAAAAAGTGACTTGGAATACAACAACAAAGTCAATGTCTGCTACCTTGACTATGAAAAAGCTTTTGATCGTGTAGACTGGAGCAAACTAATGACGTTACTACAAAACATAGTTGTGGATTGGAGAGATAGCAATTTGATTTAGAAGCTACACAATAAACAGGTAGCTTATGTTAGAAATGAAGACGGTTTATCAACATTACTGCATGTACAATTGGTGGGGGTAAGGCAAAGATGTTCACTATCCCTTTGTTGTATTTAATTTGTGATGAAGCAATGATGAGAAAAGCAACTGATAATCTGGCAACTGGAATCTCAGTATAATTAACACCGTCAGATATGCAGACGACAAGGCAGTGGTGGCTAAAAGTCAGAAAGGGTTACAACAACTAATGGATATCCTGAATAAGGTCATCAGAGAGTTTGACATTGAAGATTAATGTGAAAATGACGAAGGTAATGTGCATAAGCCGAAAGGGAAATAATAAATTGAAAAAAATGTAACGGACAACAAGTAGAACAAGTGAGCCTATTCAGATATTTAGGTAGCTTATTATCGAAGGATGGATATTGGGCAAAAGACATTCGGAGCAGAATTGAGATGGCGAAGAACGTGTATATGAAGTAGCGCTAGTAAAGTCTGTCACATTTGGTATCGAAATTGAACAAGTGGAACGTAAATTATTAGTGGGTTTAGGTCATTGACTTGCATTCTGTTTATCCAGCAAAGGTGATAGATTCACGCTGTACAGGATCACATTTCGAGCTAGCGTGTGGCTAGCGAGCCAGAAGTAGATGCACAGGCGAGGTGCAGTCATGTTAGCAGAATAGATAGAGAGGGACAACCTATTCTATTTTCAACACGAGCTATAGGCTACAGACAAACGCAGCTGGCCTAACAGCTCGTGCGGAAGTCCAAATTTGGTCTGCGAGTCTGGATGCGGCGAGCAGCAGCTTAGCTGGCCTGTCTGCGGAAAGCTGAGAGGAGAGCAGTCGATGAAATTACGCCAGAGACTGAGAAAGAATAAAAGTTTGGCTAGATTATCCAGAGTTCTGAATTATTGTTCATTGCAGTATCAACAGCGATACTATAAATTGGTGGAGAATATGATACTGTATATATAGAAAAAAAAGAAATTGTTGTTATACTGGTAAAATGAATCTGGAAATAAAGAAGAGAATAATGAAATGCTTGGTCTGGAGTGTAGCACTATAGCAGTATGTCGAGCAGAACCATGGATGCTGACCGAGACAAACAGAAGATTCGAAGCATTTAAAATGTGGATATGAAGACGACTGGAAAAGATCAGCTGGCTTGAAAAAGTACTAATAGGGAAGTTCTCGGAAGAGTAAAGGATGACAGGCACATAATGAACTCTATTTGGCAAGGGAAACATGGGCTGATTTGCCATGTTTTGAGACACGATGGACTTTTGCAGGCAGAATGTGAGGTAAACCAACAAGAGGAGGAGAAAAATTCAAATGCTACATGATTTGGCAAACGCTGATGGCTATGTTGCACTGAAACGGAGAGATGAGGACAGAGAAGGATGGAGCAAAGCGAAATGATGTCATAAATCTGCTTTACAGCAGAATAGAACTGATGACGACAGCATGCCATGCATGCTAACGCGCGATAAAAGTAATGTAAGATGTATCCAGTGGATTTGCTGTTCTATTTTGACATTGTTTCACGGCCTTTGATTGCACAGTAACAATGGAGAGTGATGCAGGAAAATTGTCCAGAACCAGAAAAAATACTTTACAGAATGTGGGCTAAGTATGAGGGGCTGTTCGGCCAAACGGTCTCAACACTTCTAAATTTGGCTTTGGATTGAATTGACGACCTTCTAGTTTATGTGGATAAAAGTCTATGCGTCCGCACGTGGACCTTCATTGTCATTTTATACCGTGCGCAATTCTTGTGCTATGAGCATTGCTTTAAGTAGGGGAGGGGCTAATCCCCCTTCTTCGGTTTTAGCCCCGCCTATTTGACACTAAACGTGCTTGCAAGGGCTTTAGGATAAAACTATGAAACACTGAGTTATTCTTTCACAAAATGTCCTATGATGCTCATGTGTGGTAAATTTCGTATCGAATTTCCAGCATCATGCCGGAGAGCTCAAGTTCAAAATGCTCTATCCCCAGTCGGCTGGGACTCCCAACCCCCAAAACATCACTTAACTAATGAAAAAAGCGCTCAGAGAGACGCAAATACTGCACGCGCGCTGGCTGTAGTAAGGTTCGGAAACCGCCCGCCCGCTGTCACAAACCCACAGACAGAACCGATTACAATACACTGCGCCGCAGCTAGCTAGCGCGCAGTGTAATCATTGTTCATTAGCTGCAACATGCATGGTGGTTATGCGTGTATGTGTGTGTGTCCTATTGTGTGTAAAGTAAGTAAGTAAGTAAGTAAGTAAATTTGTACAGCGCCATGGTCGTAGAGAATCAGAGGCGCTGAGATGGGTCGCTAGGCAGTGGGGAAACTGGACTGAAAGAGGTGTGATTTTAAATGCCGTCGGAATGTTGAGAGTTGCAGAAGAACGGACGTTAGCTGGGAGACTATTCCAGATGGTAGGAGCAGCTGTACGGAAACCACGAGTACCAAATGACAAGTTACATCGCGTGACTGTCAACAGATTAGCTGAGGTGGATCGTAAGATTCTGCATGGGGTGTGTCGGTGGAGCAGGCTGGCAAGATATGTTAACAGGATAACGCAGTAAGTTGTACGCGGCCATTAATTTTTTTGGCGTTGACAGTTTACAGGACTACAGGAGTGAAGTGATTACCTGTTGATCACAAAACCACGGATTTTCGCCAGATGTTGGACCGCTAGCTGGATAATTAGTAAGTGTGGACGGATTCCGATGAAAATTTTTCTGGGTTTATACTTGATAACTCTCGGAATACAGGCGACAAGACACACGACTACATGAATAGATTTCGATAGTGGACCGGTTCCAGTTGAAAATAATCCGGATCGGAATTACCACTGGGATGATCGTTCCCGGGTTGATTTGTCGTTGACGGAGTATATGCCCTTTCAGTTACAATTTGCATAGTAATTGCACACTCTAGTTTTTTTTACTGTACCACCATTATCGTAACACGTAGGCCTACTAACAGACTAGGGCCCAGTGAAATTGTTACCAATCGACCAAATCGACCTTACCCATGTCTTCTTCAGTTTGACTACTCTGTAAAATTCATCGCAATACTGTGTACACGCTTAAACGCGTGGCTGCTGCATTGTACTCACGTGGAAGTTTATGCTTTGTCGCATGTTTGGTTTCGTTAGGCTCTGAAGCAGAAAAGGGCGGACCTCTTTCTCCGCCAACACTGACGAAGCAACATATTTGCGGGCTATCATATCTTGATAGACTTGTCCGTGATGTGGACGGTAGCAGCATCAACAATTTGCAAACGATAGCGCGTACACTGCTTAATACTTCGGCATCAGAAGAAGAATGGAAAAACTTCTGCACAAGTTCCCACTTCGCTGACTTCTTGCATCTTGCCGTCAAAGTGAAAGAATGCTGCTTGGATTTGGATAAATTCCTCCGTGCACATGAATATCTGAAGCCTCTGCTGCCTTCCGTTATTCTGCAGACGATTATAGCCATATGTACTGAAAGTGAAAAACCCTCTAAACGAGCCGTCTGGGATATGGATGAAATTCCAGAACGGTTCAGAGAAAACAGACAGATGTTTGAATTTATACATACAGGAAGAAGAATGGAAGAGATCAAGCGTGCAACTGAGACAGCATTACAGTCGCATGCAGTGGATTTCAGAGAGATGTCGGCACAGAACCAAAGAAAGAGATTGGAAGATGAACTACGAAAAGTACCTTGTGGGGAATGCAAAGATTGCAAAAATATCAATGAACTTAAACGCCCGCTGCAGCGGAAACCTGACTGGCATCTCATCCAGAAATCCGTCGACAGTCATCATCACCAGGTTCTCCAGAACACTGTCAGAAAGTACATTCAGGAACATGATATCAGGAAAAAAGAGCAGAGCCACACTGCGCAGTTCGACAGAATAGTTAAGGAAGACTTGCAAAAAGAACTGGCTGGCCGTTCTGCTGGACAATTTACCGCTGAACAAAAGAACCAAATACATCAGGAATTGGCTGGCAAGTTTGAGGAGTGTAGGCCTACTTCGCAAACGGAGGATTACAAGGAAATAATAGATATGTTGCTAGAGCAGGGCTTCACGGAAACAGCTCTTGTACAGCTGATTGCTCACAACATATTGAAATTTATCAAACAGCTGGCCTCTGAAGTGGAAATAAGTCACAGAATTCGTTCCGTCTTAGATCTTCCTTGGATTGCGCACAGCGAGGAAATTAGGTACCAGTACTTCAAGGAACTTGCTCTGGAAGTGCAAAGAGGAGACAAGAAGAGAGCAGTTCGTGACTTTCATGATTCAAAATCTGGAATTGAATCATGGTATGCAATGAAAATAGAGAAGCACTACAAGGCTGCGTCCGGGGACAGGATTTTCAGCAAAGAATTCGAGGTACGAATTCAGATATATCGCAGAATGATTTCTGAAACTAAAAACGTAGATGAAATTGTGTCGATTGTGTCGCTGGCACACACTGCTGGTGTAGGAATAGTTTCGGACTGGCCTGAGACACAAACGTTTGATCCTTCTGAGTTTGATGCCTTCAAAAACGCTATACTGACACGGATTGACCAGAAGAAAAAAGAATACGAAGTGTTTGACAGTGGCTATTCACCTTCTAAAGACAGAAACGTTATGTCACGTCTCGGCTGCACTGAAGGATGTTTTTGGTGCGGAGCGCTATGCTGGGGTGAAAGAGGTCATGATGAACACGTGGATGACACCAGGATTCACCACTCGTCTCACCAACCAATGGGACTGCGCGGAACGCATGATGTAGAATCCAGATATCTTCGGGTGTGGTCATGTCACATGTACAAAGACGATAAACTTGTGAATTTCCGCCAGTTCCGGAAAATGCCGTGGAAAGTGGCGAAGGCAGAGCATTTCAGTGACTGGAAATTTAGCAAGCATTACAACGAGAAATTCGATGAATTGATGCGTTGGTTTATGCAGGAATTGCATAACGATATCGCTCAGTATGACAAATCGCTTTTGCCGGCTACCGCAGCAGATCTACAATGCTACGGATGCGTTGGTCTGAACCTGCACGAAATTATGCAGCGCATAGAAGAGCAGATGAGCTAATGCCAGCGTGCTTGATGCCAAACTGAACTATCGTTGCTTTTGGAATTTTTATTATTGATGAACAAATGAATGTACTGTCATTTCTATTGCACTTTCATTGTGTAAACTAGAGAAGCTCCCGGAGGAGCGCATGCACCTTCGACGACGGCTAACAATTCCCGGTGAAGACGCGTAAGTGTGCTTGCCAATCGGTCAGGTAAAACCTGCAGATCAGTTATTGGGCCAAATTTGGTAGTTTAACGTCCAACGTTATGAATCCCAAGAATTCCAACATAATTATGCCGTTGAACCCCATCCTTTGGCGGAGTGTGATCGACACTGCAAACCTTCCGCTCCCCTCCCCATATATGTTTATGTGCCAAAACTGTGTCAGTATGAACTAAAGCGCAGAAAATATTTGGCCTTGGGTCCCCCTTCCATAGGAGGGTAGGGTCGACGCGTAAAATAACGAGTTACCAGATCCAGATGGCTTACTGCTCTAAATGTTATCACTCTTTGTCAAGCGATGTCTCCTTACATCGCGATCTCAGAATTTTTTGGTCCCATGGCTCCCCGTGCCCATTGGCTGGGGTGCGGTTATACTCTGCAAACCTGCCCCTAGATTGGTCGCCACGCCAAAATTGTTGGCTCTGTATCATATAGTATTAGGGCACATCAAACGGGTGGTAAAAGTTTTTGTTCCTGAGTCCCCGCCTTTATGCTGGGGTGTGTCGACCCTTAGAAACTTTTCCTTCCCTCAGGCGGGTTTTCCTGCAGTATTTAGTCACTCTAGATCAAACGGGGCTGGAATACTTGTTGGCACCGAATATTGTTTTGGCCCCAGGCGGCTTACTCCGTTGGCGTGGTGAACCCTACGCTAACTTTCCCCCATCGCGAGATGGATTAGGTCTGTTTGCCACACAAATAATTATTCAGTTTCCGCTCAGATCAGTACTTTGTCGTGAATGAAAATGAGCAACTGCCGCATAACTGTTGCTGCTGTTATAGATACAGCTGTTGTACAGCTTCTCATTTCTTTTTTATGTTTGCTCCCAACGCTTCTTTCTCCTCACTGTTAATATTATAACACTATATTTTACTATAGGCGACCAGCTCAATGGAAGGATTTCCTTCTGGTAGCCTGCCATTGTTTTGTTTACATTTTGTATTAATATTGTCATAATATTGTTTTTGGCGAATAAACTTGCTTGCTTGTACTGCAAAGAAACTGAATTGTTTTTGTAATTTGATGACGAACAGAAATACTTCGATGTAGATGTGTTTGACATTTATGTTTCAATTGCAGACTCTTGCGTTCGGTTGTTGCTTGATTCACATAAAGCACATCACTAATCTATTCCTGCAGATACTTAGTACAATTTATTTAGCACTATTTATGTCGCACATTGACTTGCTTACTTATAGCGTTAACTATAATTATGGTGATTCTATTTTTACTTATCTGTATCTTATCTGTATCTATGTTGCAAGTTGTTGTGTTACTAACGAAATAAAACTGATATGTACTGTCACCGTCTCCTGTAGATAATAAAACACGTGAAAAATTGAGACTGTCACTTGCTCAAATTCTGCGGATCAACTAAGATATGACAGGATAGTGAAATTTATATTCATTCATCCATTCATTCATATTCGTTTAATAGACAAGTTGACATAAGGCACCTGTAGACAGAAAAATATAGGCATACTGCCAATCATCGACATCTTCCGCAATACGATACTTTCGTGACATCTATGTTGATGGCAGCCGTTATGTCGACGACACAAATGAATTGACAATGGACGACAAAAGTAAATCAATGTAAAATAATTTTGAGTTTAAGACTTCAAGACTCAAGAGGGCTTTAGTCTGACTTGGAAGATCACAATAACCATATGTTTAGAATCTCCGACCATCGTTTGTCCATTCGACAATCGGCACATTTTATTGCGAAGTCGGAAAGTTCCAAAAATCCCCGATAAATTAATCGTCGTTGTTGACCTTGAATTTTCATCTTTTGACGACGAAATCCAAGGTTTATTAAGTGTCGTTTGGGCAACCCTCCAACAAATTTGAGACGTATGACCATCTTTCATTGAGTCATGAAGGTACAGAATGTGACTGCGATAAAGAGCTGTTTATATCTGGCCATTTCAACTCCAGAGCAATTTCTGTTTCAGCGACTTATTTCTACGGAGCCTAAGTCCAAGCCCACAAAAGTTTGGCGCATCTGAGCATCATAGAACACTTCTTCGGTTCTTCGGTATGTACCCAGCAATGGGCGTAGCCCTTTACCGCCGGTGTGTTATGGATAATTTAGCAAGATAAGCCAGGAACTAACTGTATAGGCGTGATTGAGCGGAGAGTGAATTCCAGTCACAAATGGTACGAGGAAAGAATGAATATTTATACGGATCTGTACGAGCGGAAATGGATGAATGAATGAACGAACGAACAAACGAACGAACGAATGAATGAATTAAAGGTTGATTGATTGATTCAAAGTTTAATAAATGAAAACAAATATCCACACAAAATACGCAGTACTGCAAGACTTATGAGCTTAAAATCAAAGCAGACCATTCAAATGAACGCAACCAAGTGAGAGTACAAACATATATGCTTTCTGGCGAAATAATAGTGCAATATTATTTTATTATCTCCGTGAAGAAGGTTATGTTTTCACCTGTGTCTGTCTCTCTAACTGTCTGTTAGCAGGATTTCTCAAAACCTACTGACCAAGTATTTATGAAATTTTTCTAAAATGTTTGAACGTAATCCATGGACCAACTGATTGATTTTTGAGTAATCTTTAGCCAATTTCAAGTTCACCAGAGGTCAAAAGGTCAAATTCGTTTTTTTGCGAACAACTTATTACAAAATTGTTGTAGTGATTCGCCACAAAATTTGCAAAACATTAAAACAAAATTAACAAATTAACCAAATTAAGATCTAGCAGTTCTCTAAATAATTATGAATATAATTATGGCCGTAGAACTGACAGTTTAAAAGACAGATTCACAGATACAGTGTAGAGGTGAAAGGTCAGAGGTTCAAGTCGCAGTGAAACAGACTATAACTCACTAAAATGCAATATATACTATTTTTGCTATTGAACTCGAAGGAATACTAAATGGCCTGGTTTAGCGGAGTTTTGCGCTCTCCTAGTGCTTCCACCGGGCGCGCCGAAAAAGTACAACCATAAAGAATTATGCTAATTTCTCAAGAACTATAGAGAGATATGACATAAAATTCCACACACTGGTTACCCTTTCAATTGTCCATAAATGTGAAAAGTTTCATTACGTTATCTACAGAATTGACAAAATTACGCTGCTTTTAGTCATCTCAACTTAGCAGTTGAGACGTTATCAAAAATTGTCTCAACTATTCAAGACAGCGCAAACGCCGTAAGTGCGAACACTTTTTTGAGTAGAGATAACTGCTTAGAATGTCTTCCGTCACCGTTCACGTACTCTTGTCAAACTACTTCTTGTAAAACTCGGGACAGCTTTATTAACTAGACCTAGTTAACTATTAACTATTAACTATTAACTAGACCTATTAACTAGACGGTCATGAAGACCGTGTCTGCCTGCTTCGCCGTACTGCGTCAGCTGCGAAGCGTCCGTCGGTCCGTCCCTGGATCCGTTCTCCAGTCGTTGGTGACGTCACTCGTCCTGACGCGGCTGGAT
>Ga0049107_10000653_pt1 | contig 11008 bp, 7 predicted proteins | sample WorMetilPIANOSA1_FD_61187 | JGI IMG/M metagenome (GOLD analysis project Ga0049107, IMG submission 61187) | Marine gutless worms symbiont microbial communities from Max Planck institute for Marine Microbiology, Germany - Olavius ilvae PIANOSA.1 | ecosystem: Host-associated > Annelida > Digestive... | reverse complement strand
AAACTGGGTGTTGGTTTGTTGATGGTGATGATTTGACTGGAGCTTTGCACGACTTATAGCTCCAGTTGTCACCACCACCTCCATCATCCTTTGCTTCAATAAACACCGGCTAACCCAGGTCCATCTGGAAATGGCTGTTTAAATGGAGAGAGAGAGATAGAGTACTTTCTGCTTTTGTTTGACCAACACAGTTACTGATGCAGATCATTTCCAAAGTCTGCTAAAGGTTATCTTTGGCCAGTGATGAAGTAGGATGTTGTACATATAGATTTGATGCCGTTCCTTTAACAGTGTCAGAGCGCTGAAGGGTTTTTGTGTCTGCTTTTTATTTGTTGTTGTCACTTATGACAGTATACATGGTGAGTCATAATTACCAGACCCCCTAGCGCCAAATGGCAACAACTTTGTTACGAGTGGACCAGTTTTCATAATTTTCTCACTGTTAAACTCGGAAAGAATCTGTGGAGGAAGTTGGAATTAAAACTACCATCTCCACTAAATCTGTTGCCGCACTACGTAGTGAAAAGTAAGTGGTCCACTATACAGCTTTACAGCACAATTAGTTTAGTTCATCGTGATGAAATATGTTTAATTATGGTAAATGTTCACGAGGTATGCTATTTCTTTGTTTTTCTACAGATTAGTTTAAGTCATGTGTTTAAAATGTTCGCTTTTAGTACAAATGCGTGTTTTGAGTCAAGAATGCCACTGGTCAATGGATTCGTCAATTGTGCATGGTTCAATGCTGTACCAAACATTTATCTTCGTAACTGAAAGGAATGATTAATGCAACAAACAAAATATTGCAAATAATGTCATAATTACGTCAGTATCAGGAAGAAAAAAAAGAACTAACGAATAAAAACTCATGCAAGAGATGCCACCTGACATGAAGCATGTTATTCTCACTAATATGAATGTAAAGGTGTATAGTTGACCACTTACGTTTCACAAGGTAGTGCAGCAACAGATTTAATGGGAGGTTAGTTTTAATTCCAGCTTCCTCTCCAGATGCTTTCTGAATTTAACAGTTGTAGAAATTATGAAAACTGGTCCACTAGTAGTAACAAAGTTATGCGATTTGGCGCTAGGGGTTCCAGTAATTATGCCTCACCGTGTATATTGTAGTGAGTGACAACAACAAATATATATTATTTTATTTTTATAGAGGCATGTTTATTGTCGTTGTAAAGTAACTGATTTCATATCATTTCCTGTTTCTGGGTGGAGCAGTGAAATGCATGAGATGGTTGTAAACTTTTCATACATTCACTCATGCCATTGCCCTATGATCTGGTTGATGCCGTCACTACATCTGATGCACATGTGGGCTCTGGGTATCAAAGGACAGGCCCAGTATGTTCCCTGGCCAGATGTCATAGAGGGCAACTAAACCAGGCTCTGTATGCTCTCTGTCATATTCTAGTTTTCTTCTGAGTGGATTTTGTGTTATTCACTAAGGCCAGTTTTATTGTGTTCAATTATCTTGTGTGATTGACTGGAAAGACTTGTCTCCAAAACGATTTATGATGTGCTGATAGGGATGTTAAACTAGGCGTACTTACTCACTCACTATATCTGATAACCTGCACCTGAGACTCGGATGAATATCTGCAACTGTTGTGTTATGCGGTGTGTTTTATCAGCATGCAGGCATTACAAGATTACAAAACATCCAACAAATCTCTTCTGACAGAGACGTCACTTCGCGGCATGCATGGAGAGCCCGGAATACATCTTCAGACATATTCACGATCATCGTCTGTTGCTAGCCCAGTCACTGTCGACAGTTCCTGTGGATCAGAGTTTTCTACGCCACCAGGAAGTCCCTATGACCAGCGATATCATTCAAGTGGGCGAAGCAGGCAACAGAACAAAGCCAGTCGAACACATTTACAAACTGTCGACCCCGACGTTGATACAGGTCTGCCTAGTCTAGTGTGTTTTCTCTCTGTATTCACAGTGATTGGCATATCGGAGGATCATGTCTGCAGTTAAGATTTATGGTAATTATTGGGTGTTCTGCTAGTTGGCAAGGCATCAACATGTTTTACTGCAGAGTACTGATCCTCAGCAGCCATCACACTTGCCACACCAGTTTTATAGACAAATATTAGGTGAATTATTTTGGATATACCGTTAGTCATCATGAAAACTGTAGTCTTACTAACAATTTAGCTTTCGAAAAATTGTTTACATTTGTTGTGTAAATTTTGTGCAAGATATAAATGACATGCCTTTTTGAAATGCACACTGGTGTTCTGGCATACAAAAGCACAATAACCGAGTCTGTCAATGAGTCTGCATTAACTAGAGATGGTAAAGCATTTGTGCATGACCTGGCAGTAAAGTGAGTACACCTGACACTTATGGCAACTCTAAAACAGCTTGCTAGAAATATCATGGTTCCTGCTTAAAGTCCTGGAAAAGTCATTGAATTTTTTCGTATGTACTTGTGGAACCCTGAATATGCCGTTGGAAGTAGCTGAATTTTTACCAGTTTTTTTTACATCTAGCCATAGTTCATTTAGTTTTTAGCTGAATAATAGCCACTTTGTGACCGATAAATTCAGCTAAGAGTTTTATTTTGTTATAAGCATGCTGCAAGTCTCTATGCTTGTAATGTCTGGACTAATGGTACTCCAGATTCTGCCCCTGCATCATATTTAACATCTTATGACTTGTATACTTCTGAGCTACTGTATGTGGTTGTGATATAACGTATGATACTTACAGTCTTTATGTGCTAAATGACAGGGGAAAACCAGTTTGATGGAGTGTCAGTGGCTTTATCATCAGATGTCAGCTTGGCAGGGTCATTTGATCAGCTTCGTGTGCCAGAATTGTCATGTGCTAACCATGCGTCAGGCGGTGCTGCAACAAAGAATGAAGCATCACTGATGGTAGATGGGCATTGGCAGATGACATCTGACAAGCAGCCAGAGTGTTCTCCGTCACTACTGCTACAGTCTTCTTGCTATGATCCTCATATTGCTTTCACTACAAGACTCCTCAGTCCAGTGGCAACAACGAACCCACTTCCATACTTTGCCGCTATTCCTCCAGCTGTCTACCGCTTCAACTGCAATCCACGACAGACTGAATCAGTCAATTCACGTCCCGTCTCCGACTCCTCGCACACCTACACGATGCCTGTTCCATCTGATGCAGTGCTTGTACGACCGCGAATGCAGCTGGTGGCTGGTAAACAAGCAGGACATCAGGAAGCGACCACTGTGCAGCCAGTCAACGCGGCGTCTCTTCTGTTGCTGTCGTCTGCGGTGCATGATGTCGGCTGCGCTGCTGCGTATCAGACAGCCGTGGACGGTGGCAGTCACGAAGTGACAAGCAGTGCTGCTACTGTGTACGGTGGCGGCTTCTACGCACCTCCTGCGCACTCAACATCTGCTAGTCACACCGACGACGTAGCAGCCGCATCTTTCTCCTGCTGTCCACACTGCGGTATGGGCTTCGCCGCTGCTGCCGTGCCGCGCAACATCATTTACCATCCAACAGGGCCGTCGTACGTCATCCACGGCTTTACTCCTACAATACAGCCATGTTACTCGGCGACGGTGAGTAGCGTGATTGCGCGGCCGCCATTGCCATCAGCAGCAGCTTCATATGCTGCCAGCACTCCTCCAGTTCTCCAGTCGTCAGTTCGTCTATCAGACAGCTTCTACCAGCAGACTTCTACGCGCCCTCCAGTGGCAGCTCATTCACCCACGGCGTCACCAGTCATCAATGCTCCTCCGTCAATGAATGCCGTACGTGTGCGCACCACTCGCCCACCTCCCTCATGTGCCAATTGTGGCCGCATTGGCCACACTCAGCTGGACTGCAAGGAGCCGACCATCGACACCGTGCTTAACACCCGTGCGTAGCTTTTTTGTTCGTTGCACATCACACAACTGCACGGGGACACAAATTACATCCTTCCCGACTCATCCACATCAAAACATTTTCACATCCCCAGCGTTACAATACAGTGAGTCACTGAGTCTTCATTTCCATTGTGTTCCCCTGACAATTTTTGAATAACAAAAGTTTTCACTGTCATGGTAATGGGATTCAAAAAAAGTTGCCGACGGATTCTTTTTTACCACTTGAGCACAGCAGTAGCAGCACTACAGAGCGGCACTACAGTGCTTTCAGTATGAATGATTTTTCCATCCAACAAACTCAACTTCTGTTCTGCAGAATCTACTGGGTTCCTTTATCCCCATCCCTGTGCAGCTTTCTTTTATTCATAGTACTTTTTTTGGCATCACTTTTTTGTTTAATTTATTTTCCAACTTTAGATAAACTTGTAGAACAAAGACTGTATACCGTGTTGCAAAAGAAAACTGTGCCACTTTTATTTTTGCAATATATTTGGTTTCTGTTAACTACTTTAGCTGTTTTCACCATTACGTTAATAAAAAAAATGATCAGCACACATATCTGGAATAACTGTTGTCACTTTACCTTTCTTGCATTGTTACACTATCATGTAAAGTGCAAGCAGTTGTAGTTTTTGCAATTTGCATTGATGCATTTACTTTATTGTAATGAGAAAGACGTCACTGTGATACATTATTGGTTTTGGCTAATTCTATCTACTCAGTCACTTTGTGATCGATGGCATCACTGATTATATTTTCATTATATAGTTTGATTATGTTATAGTGACTACTTATTCTATACACAGTCTCTCAGATGTTGCTGATGTTCTTGAAATTTTCCCACGGATGTCGATGTAGCCGGATGTCGATATAGCCGTGGCAGAACTGCTGCTGTGCTACTTTCCTCGAAGTGTTCTCCACTAACAGTAATGAGAGGACATAAAAGTTTTTGACCTCACATAATATTTAGATCAAATTGTCGTTCCAGATCTCGAAGGAATGTTGAAAATCCAAAACATTTGGGTTCACTGTCAATATTTTCTCAATGTTATTGTTTCTCATGCCAAATTTGGTGAGGTGTATGGTAGATTACAAAATATTTTGCGAAGCATCAATGGATTGATATTTGAACTCTTTTTCAGTTGTATAGTGACTTTTTGCATGCTATTCAGCAGCCAGTAGGTGCTTGGATGTGAATTTGGAATAGTACATACTCACTTTTCGATAACTGTCTGGACTGATGTACCTGAGTGCTTTGACAATGTTAGTTAGGTGACAAGGGCATATGGCCTGCAAAAGATCCTGCTTCAGCAGTCCCAAAAACTTGTCTCCGAAATGACCTGTAATGTGTTGATGGGGACGTTAAACCCTGCTCACTCACTCACTCGATCCCAAAAGGTTCTCCTTTTGAGGTCTTTGAGGGACCTAGTGTAAATTGGAGTACAGTATTCTGAGGAAAGATAAGCTGATTAAGCAAAAACCAAAAGTTTTATCTGTCTGGACTCAGATCGTTTCCAATTATGTCTTGTCTCAGAAAACTGTCGCCTATTTAAATCTGTTACTTGAAGAAACCCAAAGCAGTATTCGTAATTTTTGGTGTGCAACATCCTGATAATAATCCTAGCTTCTAAAAGCGTTTGTGAATTCACGTCAAACCTAATGCTTACTTACTTTACTTTGCTTTTTTCAGGTGAGGAAATTTTTTCACGTATCATAGCTGCATTCGTAAACGTGCTGTTTGATTTAGAAGATCATATTTTGTTTAAAATTGGTCTCTGCTTAAAGTATACACCGTAAAAAGTTGCTGGAAGAATTTCTTAGTAAGAGTTGGAATAAGTCAAGTCTTCACAGAATGCTACAGAAACCTTGTACACCAGTTCAGTTGTCACACGTCCAGAAAGCGGGCACACCATAACTATGCACACTGCAGCAAGTGTCATCTTGTTGGTGACATCATATTAAGTCAGGAAAGAGCTCCACAGACATGTCAGTCAGTACTTGAAAGCTGAAGGAATACTGGAATTCGTCGGTCTTAAATTGTCCGTGGTCTTTTCAGAGCCACCCAGCCCAAGGGAAACGGTGTACCTGTTCAGTTGCTAATATGTTCTTGGGTAGTGTGGCAACACAACTAAGGTGAGGTGGGAAGTTACACATGCATTTAGAAGCTCAGGTTTTCAGGAATTGTGTCTCAGAATTTTCAAAGATTGTTTCTAGCTGCTTTAGGTTATACAAGAAAACCTAACATACATTTTTGAGACACGTGGTATATCAGTGGTCCTTGAGTGATGATCGCAAGTCATTTCATGTTTGATGCTGTGTATATTTATTAACGATAATGTCCAATTTAAATTTTATTCATTGCGACTATATAACTGCATCAGCATTGTTGTTGACGATTGCAGGACAGTTTCACCTCGACATCGTCCCAAAGTCTACCGAGTCTGACTGAACTGGTCATCAGTTGTGTGTGCTGCTGATCACTGTTTGTTAACTGAAATGTGTTCGTCTCTTCACTCGTTTGTTTGCATGCTGGCTTAGTCGCTGTGATAAATAATGTTCTGGCCACTTTGTCTCCATCTGTTACTATTATACATACATACGTATATGTGTGTGTATATATTGTTGTTTTCATTTGCAGTCTAACGTAGTTGTCAAAACCGTTGTGATGTATTGTTGTATGCCAAAACATTGTTTTTAGTTACTGCATGTAAGCGCGTTGCGTATACACACGTTGTGTTTGAAAAATACTGAAACGTTTGTATCATTAGCGATGATTATCCTGAATTTGTATGTTTTGGTGCTGTGTTTAGCAATTGTAATGTCTGATATATTACCAACCTAGGTACATTAGTCAAAATCGACACTTTGCGAGGTCCTTGGCATAATCAATCAGTTTTGTATTGCTTGTTGGGAAATGCGTCGTTGAATTCAATTTAGCCTTGCCTAATCTTGTGTTAAAGCAACAACAAAATTGTCATCAAGAAGCCACTTTACGAACGACCCTTTTCAATAACTGCCTGGGTGGGTGGGTGGTACAAGAAACATCTTAACTGACACTATCATCACTGTACTCCCAATACATCTGATCAGTCTTCTCTATTTACTGTAAACAGAGTAGTGTCTTTCTTTTTTAACTTTCTCATCCACCTCGACTACCTTCAGAGTTCTAGGTCTGTAGGATTAACACTTTCAAACTCAATCCTTGCACTACAGCTACTCATTGCAGCCTTCCATTACATTTAACTATACTGTCATAACCTGTTACATTGCAATACTTCTGCAATATTTTCCAGTCCTAGCCTCTAGCAGTTCCATACTCAGTTTCTGTTCACGCCATGTATTCACCTAATCAATCTCTGGTGTGTATGATGCTAACTCATTTTTGTTTTTTTACTGGCCAGGTTTAACTACTGTATAACATACTTCTCACACAACTATACATCCATCCAACCATCCCCTTTGAGCTTTGCTACTGTTACGTCTGCATCAGCACTGCCATCCACAATTAGCATATCTCCTCACGTAGCAATACCCATCAGCCATTTCAGTACTAGTGTCTTCACTGCTGATGACACTGTCTATCCAGGGCTGGGTTCATACAACTGCTGCGTGCAAAGGAAGAGCATGTGCCTTGTGCAAACTCCAGTATACCACTACATTTCTTCTGAACCCATTTCAAGCAAAAGTACAATGTATTGAATTACAGCCAACCCTTTACACATTTACAAGGTCACCTACCCCCTCACCATGCTGACTACTCTGTCATCCAGTCAGTATTTTGGTTTTATTGACGCTGACCTTCATACTTCTCTTTTCCAAAATGTCTTTCCAACAATTAAGTTTCAAGACCGGCTGTTCAATATCAGCAGTCAAAACCAGATTATTAGCATATAGCAATTCTTCGGGTAGGCTGATCGTAAACTGAAAAAGAGAAACTCTTCCATGACAATAACAAACAGTAGTGGGCTTAAATAGAAAATTCTTATTCGACACAACTGATAAATAGTTACCTAATGACTACTAAGTAATGGGCTTAGTGCAGAGACTGACGCATGACAACCTGAACTGCATAATGTTTTATATTACAACAGCAGTCTTGATTACTGCAGTGTAGATGCTGCATGGTACATTACCATCACTTCTGACACTCACCATTATTCCACACCCAACTTATGCATGGAGCATTATTACTTCTGTCATTACTGTCACTTTGTCTAAATTTACAAATCCAAATTATTACTTCCGACATTTGGCCCTGCATCTGTCATGCAATGAATATTGTGTCCATAGTGTCTTTTATCTTCGACAAAATCAAACTGTATCTCAACTTTAACTTGTCTAATTCTATGACCAGAACCCATTTCAATTAGCTTCAGTGCATGTATAACAACTTAATCCCTATATATGAACTGCAACCCCTTCATAAATCTGTAACATACTCAATTGTTAGTAATCTGGAATACTTCCCTACAGTATGTCGTTACACAAATGCCTTAGCCACTGAATACCAGTATCTCCCACTGCTTGCATCATTTGCACTATGATACCGGATGTTCCTGTTATATTAACACACAAAGGCACTGGAATAATAATAGCAGAACTCCAAGTGATAGCAAAATCCCTCCATTATTTAATGGAGGGATCTCGCTATTGCTTGGAAGTGTGAGGTTTTGCCATTATTATTCCTTAACATGTTAATGTAACAGAACATCTGGTATCATGTCACAAATGATGCAAGTATTGGGAAATACTGGTGTCAGAGGCTAAGGGATTTGTAAGATATTGTGAAAAATATATGGATCTGAGTGTGTATGTATCACAGGAGTTCAAAGGCAAGTTGCTTGCAAGAAAAAGGCCATTAGAACAGATTACAACATGATTTTGCAATAATGATATTAATATAACAACAGCAATAGTAATGGTGTGGATATAACTTTCACATACAATTGATAATAACAGAACTGTATTGTAGTGTCATGAATAATAGTAACAGTATTAGGCATGCACAAGTTTAAATCAGTAAATTTCTCTCAGCTGTATTACTTCTGTATGGCAGGTGGCATCATAGCAAGTCTTTGTATTTCAGTAATTTAGTGGTCATATAACAAAATGGCCTGATCTGGGGGAGGGCCATCAGTGGCATAGGTTTCCCGAGATTGACGTTCCTGGAGGGGCAGCAGGCCATGGGGGAATATTTCAACATTGGGGGACATTTCTTGTATTGCCTGTGTTGTAGGCCACATATTACTGTTTAGAGGGAAAGGTTGTAGAAGAAACTTCATCTGATGGTTTAAAAAATATTGCCCATTACAGGAGTAACGTGACAGCATCATTTTCGAGTAAAATGTCAAAGGTCAACAGATGTTTCAAATCGGCAGTGCATTGTTATTGACAGGTGCTTGACAGGCTTGGCAGGGCAGTCAGCTACCATCTCTGCCGCCGATCTTGTTATTAAGCCTGCTCCATTAATGAAATGTCTGCCAGTAGAAAGTATATTTGTATTTGTGAATTGATCTCAGTTATCTAACGAGTTGTGCTGGTTTTTTTCTTACAGGTAGTTACTTTATGCTGTACTAATTAACTGTCGTGTTATATCGACACAAAAATGGAGCACTTCTGTGCTGTGTATCACCTGGTTTCACTGTGTACACAAGCATACGGATACACTCACTCTGTGGTAGGACTATTTATTGCCCTCTCTAGCTAGTATTTACATAGCTGGCTATAAACCGAGTTACAGATGACTTGTATGTAATTTGTGGCCGACTGCTATTTCTGTACAGTACTCAGCAAATATGTTAATTTGTTCTGATAATATATATTGTGTTTGTGATAATCACACCATTGCAACTCTGTTAATATGTTCATTGTTGTAGCATTGCTGTTGAAATTGAAATGTGTGGCACATGTACAGTATTTGCCAGTTTATTACTTTTTAGTAAATATTGGAAACTGTTATGTTTGAGTGCTTAATCGTAACATACACGTATATGTAAAATGACTTTGTCTGCGTTGCACTAATAAAAAATTTATCATGGAATGTTCAGGTTTGTTATGTGGGAGAGTGTTAATGTTTCAGTGGCATCAGTTAAGACAAGGTTAGCTACTGCAAACGGATTCATGTCACAAAAATTTTTATGCAGGGCCTACTGTGTGGTCGGTCGATCCTGTAAAAGATTTCCTTTCATCTAGTATGATCACCATGCAGAATTTGGTTGCTTTGTGTCATACTGTGTGGGCGTTTGTATGAGAGACCCAAAAATATGGGAGTGCTGGGACCCTACCCCGTGGGATAGTGGCACCGCATGGGTGTTCCCGAAAAAACGATCCCACGTCTTAACATGCCAAATTTGGTCATTCTAGGTATTGGTACACAATATGCTGGAAAAATTTGGCTCCTCATGTCCTGCCTTTCAAGTCACAAGAAGTGATGCAGATTGATCAGGTATCTATGAATTCGTATTAGCAATCCATAACTTGTACCGTTTCTTAGATAAAGGGCGACTTAAGACCATCCCATGCAACTATGTAGTACAGTGCCATTATCATCATCAACGTCAAAAGGTGTTTGTGGCAAGAAACATACTCTCCTAAAATTATTTTCCATTTTTCTCAGCAACTACTGGAAATTTCACTACGAAATATTACACACTGATAATCTTTAAATACAATGAAGTAACTGACTTTTTTAGCATGACCATTTAGTGACTTTTGCGAGACCAAAAATGTTTGTGTTGTAAAAGTGTTATTGAAAAAGAACAAAAGCTGGGCAATTCATCCATAAACACAACTGAGAATTCAGACAATGTGAACAGGGCTTTAGAGTTAAGACAATAACGGCAGCACGTTTTTTCAAAAACTGACAGCAATAAATGAAGCATGGTACTATTTAGAAAAACTTGGGTGTATTGATCAAATGGGCTCTGTAACTCAACACAATCACGTCAACAGGATTTGGTTTGTGGTCACGACCGCAGACACTACTCTGAATTTATTCACTTATATGTGAGGGGGTAAGACGCTTCGGGGTATTCCTGTTGGTAGTCTTGATGTTGTTGTTAACGCGCTAGTTCCTACTTCCTGAGTACGGGTCACTTCCGGTATGTACTGACTAGCAATGTCGG
>Ga0049107_10000652_pt1 | contig 11014 bp, 11 predicted proteins | sample WorMetilPIANOSA1_FD_61187 | JGI IMG/M metagenome (GOLD analysis project Ga0049107, IMG submission 61187) | Marine gutless worms symbiont microbial communities from Max Planck institute for Marine Microbiology, Germany - Olavius ilvae PIANOSA.1 | ecosystem: Host-associated > Annelida > Digestive... | reverse complement strand
TTTGAAATCATCGGCTGAATGAAAAGCCGAAATATTGATATTAGATTAGTATATCAGTTATCAGTTATCAGTTATCAGTTATCAGTTATCAGTTATCAGTTATCAGTTATCAGTTATCAGAGGGCAGGATACAGGAGATAAAGTATCAGGGATGGTGGCTAAATTTTAAGTGGTGAGTCTGCCAGTCCCACCTCGTCATTCCGGCAGGGATTGCCGGAATCCCAAGTGCTGTGGATAGGCGCCATGGATGGCAAAAACAGTGGGGGTTTGAACCATTAGGTCGCACAACCATGCCACTTAAAATTTAACCACTACCAGTATCAGGATATACAGGTCCGCTAACCGGTATCTTCCGACATCTTGACCCCTGCCAACTGATAACTGATAGCTGCCAACTGCCTCCTACCCTGCGCTAATGTCAGCATGACCTAGTACCTATTTAGCCGCAAATGAACGCGAATAAACGCAAATCGGTCGTAACGGTTCTTGATCCATTTGCGTTCAGTTGCGTTCATTTGCGGCAAGGATAAACCTCCCAGCCAACCAGATCGAACTGCCCCATGTTGCAGCAGATCCCCAATGGCACCCGCCGGGATAGAGACGGCAAGCCCCGTGTCTACTATGACGGTTACTGGATCAAATATTACGAGCCGCCGGCCGATAATCTGGAGGCCAAGAAGCACCTGATTCGGGCCCTGACGCGACGGCTCTTCAACCATGTGGAGCATGGGATCAATATCCCCGGCAACCGCCTCGACGAGGCCCGCCAGGCCTATGAGCGGGAGATGGACCCGGAACGCAAACGGGTGGCGGGCGCCATGCTGGCAGGGGCGCTTTTCAACCGGGCCGCGGATATCTTCACCAAGGTCGTGGAGCTGGAGGAGGTCGGGGTGGAAATCACCTCGAACGACGCCCTGATCCATCAATGCGGCCAATGCCTGCAAGAGGCCCTGGAGCTCGGGCGCATGGTCCGCCACCGGAGCGGCGACGAGGGTCTGGACGAGCTCTGGGGCGAACCCTTCAAGGCATTTTCCATCCCGATAGAGGTCTTCTATGAAAGCCGCTATCTGAAGATCGCGCAAACCATGCGCCACATCGACCGCATCGCCGATGTCATGGTGGATACCCTCGCAGGTACAGGACTCTTCCACCGGGTCGAGCAGCCTATCCGGGAGCTTGCCGACGCGGCCAAGGAAAAATGCGAGACCCTCCGCACGGATCCGGTGATCTTCGAGGTCTGGCCCACCTTCGTCGTCGCCGGCGAACGGCTGCGCCGACTCGAACCACAGCTACCGCGGCACGCCGCGGAGGAACAGATACGGCGCACACGGCGGGCCCGCGCCCTCATCCGCGACGGCGTCTCCCTGATCCAGCATATCGCCCGGGCACGGGTCCCGATGCCCAAGAGCACACGCGAGTACCTGGAGCACTGCCACCGCTTCCGGCTCACCGCCCAAGAGGTCCCCCGTTTCTCACGTCGCTCGTCCCAGGCTTCGACCGTGGATACGGCCTCACCTACCCTGTGTCAGCAATAAATTCTATTTTTAGAAAGAAAACGTAAAAATGGCGTATCCAGCTCCACGACCTTGGTGAAGATATCCGCGGCCCGGTTGAAAAGCGCACCTGCCAGCTTTGCTTTTCCACCCTGTTGTCTCACAGGGAGAATCGGAATCCGTGGATTGCGTGGATATTTACCTTGGCTTTGACGGGAAAAAGGACCTGAAGAAGGCGTTTTCCTGTTTCTTGAAAGAGGAAGGCCATCTTTTTGTGTCCCTGATGTATCTCACAGGTTCTTAGTCTCGGTTTTATGCGGCTTGCCCTCGACCGCCTGCGGACGCGATTTGTGCCGGCCGCCACGGCCGTGACCATGGCCGCGGCGCCGGTCGTCAGGATGGCGCCGCCGGGGGGTACGCACGAACCGCGTCGGGTCGATCTCGGCCAGCAGGCCCGCGGCCACGGCTCTGACCGCGATCTTGGCACCGATGAAGGCCTCGATATCCGGCAGGCAAAAGGCGTAGGTCTCGCACACAAAGCTGATGGCATCGCCGGCGGCCCCGGCGCGGGCGGTGCGACCGATACGGTGGACATAGTCCTCCGCATCCTCCGGCAGATCATAGTTGATCACGTGGGTCACGTCCGGGATATGCAGACCCCGGGCGGCCACGTCCGTCGCTACCAGGATCGGCAGCGCCCCCGCCTGGAACTGCTCGAGCAACCGCAATCGCTTTTTCTGGGGCACGTCGCCGGAGAGCACCGCCGCGTGCAGGCCATGGCCCTCCAGATAGCCCCAGATGGCCTCGGTCGCCCGCTTGGTGTTGGCGAAGACGATGACGCGGGCCTGCTCCAGGCCCCGCAGCAACCCGACCAGCAGGGGGATCTTCTCGTCGTTGGCCACCATGAAGCAGTGCTGGGATACCCGGTCGGCGGTCACCTGATCCGGCTGGATCTTCACCGGGTGCGGGTGGTTCATATGCTCATAGGCGAGCTCGGTGACCCGGTAAGATAGGGTCGCCGAGAACAGCATCCCCAGCCGCTCGGTCGGCGGCGGCATGCGGCGCAGCAGATAGCGGATATCGCGGATAAAGCCGAGATCGAACATGCGGTCCGCCTCGTCGATGACCGCCACTTCCACCGCCCGCAGGTCGAAGATATGCTGCTTGTAGTAATCGATCAGCCGCCCGGGGGTTCCGATCAGGATATCCACCCCGGCATTCAGGACATCACGCTGCTCCTGATAACCGGTGCCGCCGTAAACCAGGCCCAGACGGAATCCCGTATGCCGATTGAGGACCACCGTATCGGCATGGATCTGGACGGCGAGCTCGCGGGTCGGCGCGACGATGATTACCCGCGGTTGGTTGAGCCGACGCTGCGGGTGCGGCTCACGTGTGACGAGCCGTTGCAGCGCGGTGACCAGAAACGCGGCCGTCTTTCCGGTCCCCGTCTGGGCCTGCCCGGCCACATCCCGTCCGGGCAGTGCCAGGGGGAGGATCTCCGCCTGGATGGGCGTACAATGGATAAAGTCGGCGTCTTGAAGCCCCTGGAGAATACGGGGGTCGAGGTCGAAGGCATCGAAGCGAGTGTCGGTCAGGTGGGTCTGGGTCATGCACAAGGGCCATGGACGATGGATGGAAAATCGGCTGGCTTACCCCCACTTGTCCACGGCAGGGGTTGCATATTTTCGAATTCTTGGCTCAAATAGCATCTTAATCCGAAGGGCACACCGACGCCAGTTCCCCACCGTCCATCCCAGCGCCGAATGCCGCGAACGGCAGGCCTAGGGGCTGTTGATATTCATCTGAGCGCGGGCGATTGTGAAGAATTTTTCGTGCTGACCAGGCGTGGCGAGGAGGAATAGCCGGCCTATTTTGACGAGCCGCAACACCGTCAGCGCGGAAAAGGACCGCAATCGGACCGTGAACGATGGATGTCAACAGTCCCTACTATCCCTACAAGAACCAATCCAACGGGAGATTATCTCTGTGAGCGAACGCATCGTCCATATAACGGATGCCTCTTTCGAGCAGGAAGTCTTACAATGCTCCAAGCCGGTACTCGTCGATTATTGGGCCGACTGGTGCGGCCCCTGCAAGATGATCGCACCCGTGCTGGACGAGATCGCCGCCGAGTACGCAGACCGGGTCCGGGTCGCCAAGCTCAACATCGACGACAATCCGAATACGCCTCCGCGCTACGGAATCCGCGGCATTCCGACGCTGATGCTGTTCAAGGAAGGGGAGGTAGAGGCGACCAAGGTCGGTGCCGTCTCCAAGTCACAGCTCACTGCCTTCATCGACAGTAACTTATGACCCGAGCGGGGAGTGGTCTGTCCGGCGCGCTCACAGCGGGACAGCGTAGCCGACTGCGGCGCCCACCCGAGTGCCCCTCCCCGCGACAGCCGCCACCTAAGGAAGTTTCCACCGCGACGCACGTCTCCCATATCCGAGCGGGGCCTTGCCGCACCCTGCCTGCGGACACGCCGGACGCACCTCGCTTTCCACCAGAGATCCATAGGCGACAGACAGAGCAGCGTCTCCCGCGCCTCGCTACCCGATCCATACCCCAGTCAGGACCAAGCGGGGGCAACCCAAGGCAATCCCTGGCATGGGTTTTCCAACGCGCACAGTCGAACCTGCGCTTTCGACTCGGTTTCATGTTCAATCAGTGATCGATCCGATCGAACACGATGGCGAACATGATGGAACATCCTTACCGCATACAGGCACCTTGAATTTAAGATGGCCTTGCAACCGCAAACAGCATTATGAACCTGACCGAACTCAAGCAAATGCCGGTACCCGCCCTCGTGGATCTGGCCCGAACCGTAAACATCGAGGGCATGGGAAGATCCCGCAAGCAGGAGCTCATCTTCGCGATTCTCAAGGCCCAGGCACGGAAAGGTGAGGATATCCACGGGGACGGTGTGCTCGAGATCCTGCAGGATGGTTTCGGCTTCCTGCGTTCCGCCGATGCATCCTACCTGGCCGGCCCGGACGATATCTACATCTCGCCGAGCCAGATCCGCCGCTTCAGCCTGCGCACCGGCGATACCATCTCCGGAAAGATCCGGCCGCCTAAAGATGGCGAGCGCTACTTCGCGCTACTCAAGGTCAGCGACATCAACTTCGACCGGCCGGAGAACGCCAAGCACAAGATCCTGTTCGAGAACTTCACGCCCCTGTTCGCGAACCAACGGCTGCAGCTGGAGATCGGGAACGGCAGCACCGAGGACATCACCGCCCGCACCATCGACCTGTGTGCCCCCATCGGCAAGGGCCAGCGCGGCCTCATCGTCTCCCCGCCCAAGGCCGGCAAGACCATGATGCTGCAGAATATCGCCCAGTCCATCGCCTACAACCACCCGGAATGCTTTCCCATCGTACTGCTCATCGACGAGCGCCCGGAGGAGGTCACCGAGATGGCGCGTTCGGTACGCGGCGAGGTCATCTCCTCCACCTTCGACGAGCCCGCCACCCGCCATGTCCAAGTGGCCGAGATGGTCATCGAAAAGGCCAAGCGCCTGGTGGAACACAAAAAGGACGTGGTCATCCTGCTCGACTCCATCACCCGGCTGGCCCGCGCCTACAATACAGTGGTGCCCTCCTCCGGCAAGGTCCTCACCGGCGGCGTGGACGCCAACGCCCTGCAACGCCCCAAACGCTTCTTCGGCGCCGCGAGAAACGTGGAGGAAGGCGGTTCCCTGACCATCATCGCTACCGCCCTGGTGGAGACCGGCTCGCGCATGGACGATGTCATCTACGAAGAGTTCAAGGGTACCGGCAACATGGAGATCCACCTCGACCGCCGCATCGCCGAGAAGCGTATCTTCCCCGCCATCAACATCAACCGTTCCGGTACCCGCCGCGAAGAGCTCCTGATGCAGCAGGACGACCTGCAGAAGATGTGGATCCTGCGTAAGATCCTGCACCCCATGGACGAGCTGGCCGCCATGGAATTCATGTACGACAAGCTCAAAACCACCAAGACCAACGGGGAATTTTTCGACTCGATGCGGGGGTAACCGGCAGGGATGGCCGGAATCTGAAGTGCCATGGATGGCAGAAACAGTGGGGGGCTGAATGATTACTACTGCTTTGTCATCTCGACCGAAGGGAGAGATCTTCAGAACCAACCCGCACTTGGCGAGCACCGGCTTGAAGAATCCCCAGGACCGGGGTTTTCCGAGCTTCCCATCAGCTAGGCGTACAATGAATTCAATACACAAGCAGGTCCAAGCACTTTATCTGATTCACGGGAGTGATACTCGATGCGGATATGTTTCGCCTTGGCCGGCAATGTATATCGCTCCAGTTCGTACTCGTAATCTTCTTCCTCATTGATGCGTTTTGCAAATACGAACCAGCCGAATTGGACCTGATAGATGAATGAGGTATTGCCGATCTGTATCTTTCTCAAGTTCAAATCATCCAAGTCAGCATCAAACCGTTCCGGATACAATCGGGTTCCGTCGGCCATAACCTGCCCGATCTTGATCCCCCAGATAGGATCGATGAAAACGCTATCACTCTGACCCCTCACCACCACGAAAGGCAATAGAAGGTGATGGTCCCAGTCATTGTGCACTGTCATGAACTGATTATTCGACATGTCTCTGCCTCTAGTGTTGGGTAACGGGCCAAGAGCTGTACTTCTTTCGCTGTGGGATTCCCTTCGCCTTACGGTGTTCGTTCTCGGCACTGGTTACACTTTGTTCTCGTGCTTTTTGGGTGGTAGGCCGCCTGCCTTCAGTGGCCTGACGCGCATGTACTGCTTCATGCGCCAGGGAGGATTCCGGATCCCGTTCCGTCCCGTCGGGGAACTTCCCTTTCTTGTTCGGATCAAATTTTATTACAGCATCCGATCCTTTTTTGGGATTGCTCGCGTCAGCTACCGAAGCATACCCCGTGGAATTCCTGTCTGGTCCGACTTCAATGGTAGTTGTTTTCCCACTGGTTTCAAGCTTCTCCATTGCCTCGACCGTAGATGGTTTACTTCCGTCGGGCAGGCGCCGCTTTTTGCCGTCTTCCCACAGCTTCTTGGCTTTCTCCAGGTCCTCATCCGTGGCTCCTGGTTGTTTTTTCCAAACGATGCCACCCTCGGAACATGACGTATTGGTGCTGTCACAAGGTTCATCCGCACCCAGACCGCTTTTCGGATCGCTTGGTGTCTTCCTTCCGGTCATCTTGTACTCCCCAAGCCGAATGAGGAAATAACGTTATCAAGCCAGGTCAGGGCCTTTCTCTCCAATCTCTCCGCCCGTGCCGCATTATCGGTGATTGTTTCATTCTGCAATGTATTCTCTATCCAGGGATATAACGGATCGGCCAGACAACCATGACCGAATATAAACATCAAGGTGGAAAAAATCATCGCATTGTGAATCGTAGACATTCCGCAAGATGAGACCTCGCCGACTGCTTTGCGAATAACTTGTCCCAACCCTTTCTTCCCCACATGCGCGGCCTTTTCAGGGTAGAGCCACTGCATTAGTCTCACTGCATCCGGCAGGAAGTTTTCACGCGATACCGGCAGCGGCTGCCGGGCTATAACGGATATTCGTTCCAGTGCGTTGCGGGTATGGCAATCGCCCGGACCTGCAATCTGCTCGAGGTAATCCAGTGTCTGCCGGTATAGTTTGCCTGCCCGCTCCATTTGAGTACCATGATACTTACCGGTCAGGATTTCCCTGGCCCAAGGATACTGGGGGTCGGTGGCGAAATCGCTGCCGAACAGGAATATCATTTCGAGGTACAGACGTACGGGGCCACGATGAGTGATCCCATAGCCTTCGGCCGTATTGATCGAGCGTCGCACGACAGTGCCAAGCTGCTCTTCCCCCAGTACATTGCACAACCGCGGCGAAAATTCCCGGCAGTGCTCCGCCATCTGTTCCTCGAACACCCTGAGGACAGACTCGCTGAGCATTTCAATCTGCTCTCGACGCATCACCAGCATAGCTATTCTCCGATCGGGTTCGAACCGGATATGCGAGATTTGGCCCAACTGCCGGTATGATACATATCTCTTGTTGAAAAAATAGGATCGAATATGCGGAAATATCATGTCTACGGCATCGGCACTGCCTTGGTGGATATGGAATACGAGGTGGACGTCGGCGACCTCGCAAAGCTGCGGATCGACAAGGGGGTCATGACCCTGGTCGCTGCGGACCACCAGACCCGGATCATGGATCACCTCGAGGAACACCAGCACCGGAAGGGCTCCGGCGGCTCCGCGGCCAACTCCATCATCGCGCTCAGCCAGCTCGGCGGCAGGGGCTTCTACTCCTGCAAGGTAGCCGACGACGCCCTCGGGCGCTTCTACATGGACGACCTGACCGCCGGCGGCGTGGATACCAACCACCACACCGCTCGGGAGGAGGGGCACACCGGGTGCTGCGTGGTCCTGGTCACACCGGACTCGGACCGAACCCTGGTGACCCACTTAGGCATCAGCGGCGACCTGGCCGAGCCGGAGCTGGTCCCGGAAGCCCTGCGCGCTTCCGACTATTTCTATACGGAAGGCTACCTGGTCACCTCCGACTCGGCACGCGAGCTATCCATCACCGCCAAGGAGATCGCCGAGGCGGCAGGGGTCAAGACCGCCATCTCCCTCTCGGACCCCAATATGGTGACCTACTTCAAGGCAGGCCTCATGGCGATGATCGGCGGTGGCGTGGACCTGCTCTTCGCCAACGAGGCCGAGGCCAAGGACATGGCAGACACGGAAGACCTGAACGCGGCCATCGCCTTTCTGAAAACGATCGCCAAGGAATTCGCGATCACCCGGGGCCCCGAGGGCGCACTGGTCTACGACGGCAATGCCGTGATCGAGATCGCGCCGGTCAAGGTCGCTGCGGTCGACACCGTAGGCGCCGGAGACATGTTCGCCGGCGCCTTCCTCTACGGCCGTACCCAGGGCTGGAGCCATAAACGCTCGGGGGACCTGGCGGCGGCGGCCTCCGCCAAGCTGGTGACAAGCCTGGGGCCGCGTATCAGTGCCGAGGAGACCCAGGCCGTCCTGAGACGGTTTCTGTAACCCAATACTATCGAGTTAAGTGTTACCGGTCGGCAAACAAGAGGAAAAACTACGAATCACGCGAATCTTCGCGGATTAATTCGCGCCGATTCGCGTGATTCGTAGTTAATTCTCTTCCAGGAAAGCACCATGCCTGTCTACGAGTTCTGCGGAGCTGGGTGACGTGCTGGAGCAGGAAGACCCCTTCTTCACCGGGACCGCCGCGAAATCTCCCCTGCCCGACCTGAAGGCCCTACGTCGGGAACTGATGCCGCCCACGCGGGACGAGACCTGGTATCCCCTCCGTGGGTTGGGTTAGGCGCGCACTCCGGCGTCAAGGTGTACAAATGCGCTTGAACGCGCCGTAACCCAACAAAAAACTTTTCAATTCGCTCGGCGCTGTTTACGTTTGGTCGCAGGCCGAGCGGAATCGAAAGCCTTCTCAATCCTCGCCGACCACCTCGATGACCTCGAGCACCAGGCTGCCACGGGCCAGGTGCGCGTCCACCCGGTCTCCAGGCACGAGCTGGCCCGTATCGGTGATGACCTGTCCCGTCGGCACCCGCCGCAAGATAGCGAAACCGCGCGTCAAAGTAGCCAGGGGACTGCGCGCCTCCAGGCCTTGAACGGCGCGGGCCAGGCGTTCGCCGCGGGCATCCAATATCCGCTCCATTGCCTCGGCCAGCCGGCGCCCGAGCGCATCGACGATCAGGCCCCGGCGCGCCAGCTCGCCTTGCGGCGACGCCCCCCGCACCCGCAGAGCGAGCGGATCCAGGCGTCCCCGCGCAGCTACCAGCCTTCTTTCCACCGCGGTGGCCAAACGGCGTTGCAGCGCTTCGACGCGCTGCTGCCGACGTCGGAGCCGACCGAGTGGGTGCAGCAGACGCAGGTGCCGCTCCGCAGCGGCAAAGCCCTGCCGGCGCACGGCAAGCTCCCGCATCAAAGCCGTCTCCAAGCGCTGCCTATAGGCCCGCACCCGCTGCGCCAGATGCTGCGCCGAGGGGCTGACCAGCTCCGCCGCCGCCGATGGCGTCGCCCCGCGCCGGTCGGCGGCCAGATCGGCGATGCTGAGATCGATCTCATGACCGATCCCCGTGACCACCGGGATGGCCGAGCGGCGGATGGCGCGGGCGAGGGCCTCAGCGTTGAAGGCCTGCAGGTCTTCCAACGATCCGCCCCCCCGGGCCAGGATCAGGACATCGCACTCCGCCCGCTCATTGGCCAGATCGAGCGCCGCCACCAGCTCCTTGGTCGCACGCTCCCCCTGGACCTGGGCCGGATAGATCAGAACCGGTAAAGCTGGAAAACGCCGCTCCAGCACCGTGAGCAGATCGCGGACGGCGGCACCGGTGGGCGAAGTGATCAGACCGACCTGGCGCGGGATGGACGGCAGCGGCCGTTTTTGCGATTCGTCGAACAACCCCGCGGCGGCAAGCCGCTCCTTCAAACGCTCGAACTGAAGGCGCAAGGCGCCCTCCCCCGCCGGCTCCATGTGCTCGACGATTAATTGGAACTCGCCGCGGCCTTCGTAGAGGCCGACCCGCGCCCGGACCAACACCTGCTGGTGGTTCACGGGCCTGAACCCGAGCAAGAGCCGCTTGGACCGGAACATGGCGCAACGCACCTGGGCCGCGGGGTCCTTGAGGGAAAAATAGATGTGACCGGAAGCCGGCTGTGCCAGGTTGGACAGTTCCCCCTCTACCCACAGCAGCGGAAAGCTGCCTTCCAGCACCGCACGGACCTCACGGTTGAGGCGCGAGACACTGTAGACGTCCCGGGAGAAATCCAGTGAGTGGGGGGCGGAATTCCGAGGCATGATGGCAAGGGTGAAATCGTTTTGAACTTCTTGGATATAATGCGCTGCCATCACTTCGATCCGGATATTCGGGATAACCTCAGCATCCAGTCCTAGCGAGGCTTCGCCTTAAGCTCACGAGTGCCCAACTCGAGCTTCGTCGCGAACTCCCAATAGGACAGGATTTACAGGATTACACAAGATTTACAAGATTCTTGTATTTCCTGAATTTCCTACGCCCAATCACGCCCTTAGTGACGGTTCAAAAACAAGTCATACATCGACTTGATTAAAGCCATTGGCATCGACGACAGGGCTCCATTTTCCAAGTACCTCGTCGATGCATTTTTTCTCACACCAAGTCACCAAGAATTATGCTGGCGTTCTCCTTCATCCCCCCATCCCTTTGTGGCTTCGTGTCTTTGTGTGATGTTCGACGAGGGGCGTCACCAGACCTAAGAAGATGGACAACTCGTTAGTGAACCGTTCCTTACCAAACCAGCAAGCGCTCTTCACAACAAAAAATCCTGTTAATCCTGAACATCCTGTTAATCCTGTACGATTAGCCAGCGAGACGAGGCTTCGCCTTAGGTGATTAGTGTCGAAACTCAGCTATCCCGCACGTGGCCGAGGCGCGGCCAATTTTCCGAACAAGGCTCCGTCCTGGCGCAGCTCCACAGCAGCCGATCGACCAAGGTGTGG
>Ga0049107_10000651_pt1 | contig 11014 bp, 8 predicted proteins | sample WorMetilPIANOSA1_FD_61187 | JGI IMG/M metagenome (GOLD analysis project Ga0049107, IMG submission 61187) | Marine gutless worms symbiont microbial communities from Max Planck institute for Marine Microbiology, Germany - Olavius ilvae PIANOSA.1 | ecosystem: Host-associated > Annelida > Digestive... | reverse complement strand
CCCCTGCAGACCCCAGGGGAGGGGCGAAGCACATGACCAATACCTAGGGGTGTAACTACAGCCCCTGCAGACCCCAGGGGAGGGGCGAAGCACATGACCAATACCCAGGGGTGTAACTACAGCCCCTGCAGACCCCAGGGGGAGGGGCGAAGCACATGACCAATACCTAGGGGTGTAACTACAGCCCCTGCAGACCCCGGGGGAGGTGGCAAAGCACATGACCAATACCTAGGGGTGTAACTACAGCCCCTGCAGACCCCAGGGGGAGGGGCGAAGCACATGACCAATACCTAGGGGTGTAACTACAGCCCCTGCAGACCCCAGGGGGATAGGCCGAAGTACACATGACCAATACCCAGGGGCATAACTTCAGCCCCCGCAGACTTTGGGGAGGGGGATAAGCACACATGACCAACACCATACATGTGAGAATACTGACCGAGCGAATATTAAAGTCAGTCATGCCAGGACATTTGAGCCACTTCTTGAGGTAATGTCGTGAGATGCTTGGCTCAGCCTGGAAGATGGCTAATGGTACTGCACTGCACACAAACACGCGATGCTTCGCAATTCAACGTGTTGAATCACGGCATGAAAGTCAAAACATCAACGTTCACAATAATTAAAGATGGACGAGACACATGTTGACCAACACCTAAAATAGGGTGCACTGCCAAGTTCAAGATAATGAAAGAAGTTGGACAATGAACAGAAGGGAGGCCCAGGCCCCCAAAACAACAGGAAAAGGTAGGAATGTAAGAAGCCAAAAAGTAATGCAACAGCATGAAACAGCTCCCTGCATGTGTAATAACAGTAAATTAAGCCAACATTATGCTTAGAAGCTAGACAGTTTCTGCTATCTGAAAAGCAGTTGTAACTTTGGGCACAGACGTCTTGATTACCACATGATTTGTGTTCACAGCGGGCCAAATGCTCCAAAATTGTGGACAATATACAGGGCTGCAATCCTGGCTGCCGCAGGCTGCATGCAGTCTGTGGACTCCATATGGTGCACCCAAAACTAAATAATCAAATATATATACCTAGACATGTGCCGAGAAAAATAAATCTTTAAAGAACAAATACTTTAAATGTTTTACAAGAATATCTAACCGCTCTGTTACAGGACAGCCCTGTGGCTTCTTTGAGATAACAAATCTGCATGAGAGGCCAGCATCCTTTACCATCTGATCACCAAGAAACTACAACACAAAACATAACAGTCACTGGTGTGTAGGAAGTAATGGCTTAAACAGGAAATACACAGCAATGTTCACGTTACTGCCAGAAAGTGATGTATTGTACTGCGGTTCCTCCCAACAGTTAATAAATACCTTATGGAAGGAATACAATAAAACTGCGGAAATAAATGACAAATTTTCAGACCTTTGAACATCACACACACACTCACTCACTATGAAGGCTTGGACGTGCCAACTTGTAAAGTGGAACTTATCTAGTGCACAGGAGCAATATTGGCTAGATCTCCTTGTTGATGTCACCAATACGGGCGACAGTGAGACTCAAACCCAGGTTCAGTGCCGTATCTACCAAACCACATCTGCTCCGTTACACTAACGACAAACTTCAGACAAAATGATACATTTTCAGAGGATTTCAAGCATCAGGATAAGCATATCCAGTATAGTTCCCAGCAAGTCCCAATCCTGTATGAATTGGCAGGTAATGGCGTCAGGAATGGCGTCTGGCAGATAACAGCGAGATATAAGCAAGTTGCACTTGCTTCAGCAAAATACCAAATGTCTTGTCATAAAGAGAAGACAATCTTCACATCACGGGTGCTGCTACCAACCTACATCCAAGAGAAACTAGAGACAACCAGCCAGAATGTCGCACAATGAAGTTCCAATGCAGACTGCTGTGACCACGCACAGACAGCTGATCAGACTGCTTCGTCAAATTCTGGTTTCAGTTTCACCAGTCAAATAAGAAATGTGACAACACAACACAGTCCATCAGCATTGAGCACCAATGGATGCCCAACAATTCAATATTGCAATGTATGCTAGTATTTGCATCTGCTATATGTTTCACAAATTAATTTACAGCATTTTACAAAGCAAATTTTAAAAAGACCACATTACTTCAAGCCAAGTGCAATCTCTTATAATGCATATTTTCCTTAGCAGCAATATGCACATAAAATTGCATGGTATTTGAGCATTAATTACTTACTAAAATCATCATTAAAGTTATAGTACCCGATCTGTTCAACAACTTATCAAGCCTGGATAATAAATGAGACAATGTATTTACAACAAAGTATCGCAGAAACTGAAACAATGCAGTAGACGTGACAAAACAGTGACGGAATATGTTCACTGAGAAAGCTGAAGACCTCTGCAAGACGCTTAGCTGTACTGATTGAAGTCGACTTCTGAACACCATAGTCCTCCAGCTTACGAGTCATGCTTCTGTTCTCAGAGATAAGATCAAACAGCTCCGAGTCTGGCATGTCAACAGCCTGGAACATTCACAAGCACACGAACACTATATTCATCAACGTCGACCGACAGCATAATAATGGTGAATAGTGAATGAAAATACTTGCACTGTTTTACATATGCTGCAGCTAGTAACAATATGAAAGTACACAAACCCTGAACCAATTTGCCATACAAAATTATATTTAAAAATTACCATGTTAGATTACAATTTCAGTGTCTTTTCACAAGCAACACAGTTTCAAAACTCGGTATTCTGCAGCACATGCAGTGGACAGAAAGAACTGTAAAAATTGCCAATTCACAAATATTATTGTCAGTTCAACCTTTATTCCACAATTTACTTCAACTGTTTTCAAAATTGCTCAAATGCTGGTAAGCAGGATGGATGAAGAAATGGTAGCAACAACTAGACTTGTTTTAAGAGCCAGTTTCCACGACAACCTGGGTAGGCCTGTACCAGAATGTCAGACCATTCTGGGTTTTGCTGCATCAAGAGATGACGGATGTGGCAGTTATGACAACCAGAACTATAAGATGCTCAAAGCTCAAGTCACCACCATCAACCTACCAACACTGTTTTTCACATTCATGTTACTCGACCAACAGTATCAAAGATCTGAAGACATCAGAAATGGCAACAAACCTGCACTTTCACTCAGCAGAATTTTTGACTGTCCAAAGTGTATCTACTAAGAATGGATGAACAGACCTACCTAATGAATGTATCTAAATTCACAAGATTTGGCTCTCGCTGAATGATAATGATACATCTGATTGGACCTGATGGTGTTGAATTATGGCTTCTGACTCCATGTCAGTCCATCTGCTGATCCCAGGAATTGTTGGTAACTGAGCATTGGTTTTATACTGTTCACACCAGTTGTTCTCCATATTAAATGAAAAAAGCGCTCAGAGAGATGCAAACACTGCACCTGGCTGTAGTAAGGTGGAGCCAAAAATTTTCGCCCCGCCGCAGACCCCTTCCCGGCGGTGCAGGAAGACCAAAATTTAATCAGCTGGAGATGGTCACTACCCTTACCGATAAACCCAGTTTGGTGAGGATCGATGTATGCAGTTTCGAGTTATCGTAGTAACAGACCCACCCATAAACACATAAACAAACCCACAAACAGGACCAATTACAATACACTGTGCCACAGCTTAGCACGTAGTGTAACACTGAGAGCAAGATCATTTGCAGACAATATCTACCTGGTATATTTCAGGTGTAAGAAAAAAGTGATTCAACAGAAACCTGTTTCCGGTCAGATTTTATGTGCAAGACACACAAATGTTAAATACGATTCTATATTAAAAAAAACAGGATAATATACGGATGACCAGAAATGATATGAAATGTACATAGTATTTTCCACACACACCTTGCTGAACAGAACATCAAGCCAGTAGTCTGCCACTCGCGCTACAGCCGAGTAGCAGTCTTCCAGTGTCTCGCCTTTCAAGAAAGCTTCAAACACAGACGACTGAAATATCTTAATGAGATGCAACTCTCCACGTCGTTTCACTTCAAAACCCTACAAATACAAAAAACTGGCTGTATCTACAGAAACTTATACTTTGCATAAGAAAGCCAACAGATTGTCAAGATTCAGCGTCAACTGGGTGTAAATGAAACCCATAATGTTTGCAGAATGGTTAGTTGAAATAATTTCGACATGTACAGAGAAACACAGTAGTGGCTGGTGAAAATGAATGTGAAAGAAAGACAAAAGCAAAATGGGACACTGTGAAAAACATGGGAGAGTTGCTAAGGATAGATAAATGCTGAATGTCATTAGAGATGACTGCATGGCTGAGAGTTTGAGGACTTATCACATAACATCATGCACTCCCTTTTACTAAGTCTCTTACATGCTAAGATGTAAAAGTGGGTTTTACTGTGTGTGGGAACAACTTGGGCCGGATGCCCTTCCTGATGAGTCATGGGTGATAGCATGACTTGAAGAATCCAGGTCCAGCATCTTAGCCACTGAGTCAAAACCGCCACTTACTGTAAGGCCAAGAGTAAACATGGTAAATCTGAAAATTACATATGCATATAAATATATGAAGAACCAGAAAAATAGGCCACATAACTGCCAATAACGAAGTATTTAGACAACAAATATTAAGCAATTGGATTGAGATCAGAACCTTCAGTTCAGCCAGTGAGCCGTCAACATTGAACACAGCGTAACGTTTCTTCAGTTTCTTGCCCTCTTCCTTCGACGCTGGCAAGATCATTGCTCGGTACGGGCCATCTACTTCAAAGAATATCGAGTTTTCACTTCGGATATCATACTGCAATGTCTCGCTGTCAACAAGTTCATGGTACTGGTGATTGGTGTAATGCTCCTGCACACGTTGCATGAATACTTTCTGCCAGAAACATTTTACTATGTACTAGCATATAACAGTATGAACTATCACAAAAAACAAACTGGCAAACTATTTCCAGAGAAAGGGATAAAACACCTGAAGTCAACTTCTGATCTAATGTAAAGCAATGTTAATAGTAGTTGAGCACATCAACAATAAAATCCCAATGCAAGACACATCACTCATGACAACAAAACTCGCTTAGCAGCTAGCATTCTACAAGAATCTGAGTAAACTGGTGCCAGACCTCAAGAAGATGACAATGACGCTAACTGGAACTAGCAGCATCAATTGCTGCCCCATTTTCCCGTGACTGGCGGATGAGGCCAGAACTCTTAAGACAAGCAAAGCTCCAATCAGATCATCAATGCTGGCTATAGCAGTATTCGGGTTCTTACAGATTAACTGCCATTCATACTGCATAGTCATCAGTGTCAAAGCACTGAAGACAAAAACAGCACTGAACATAATAGCTAATACATGCAGACTGGAAATCCATACAGAGTCAATGAATAAATAATAACGCACCAGAAATAAACAAGATGATGTAATTCGTAATGCTTGCTGTGCACTCAAAAACTAAGGAGTAGTCACCTTCATCTACTGCATAGTAATAAGAGCAAACCAGAAAATTAACAGAGTGAATATTAAGGAGAAAATGAGATACGGGAAACAGGTCCAAGAGTGGACAGAAGCAGTGTGGCGAGTATCAGCAATAATGACAACAATCTGTGACAGGTTTTAACTTTAAGTAAAAAATGAAGGAGTGAAAGTGCTTAAAATTAAAAATGAAAGTGATGAACAGTGTGACAAATAAAGAGATTACCAATAATATGACAAAAACTTCTAGCATATATATATAAAATGCCTGGCCAGACAACAGACCTTAACCATCATGTTGAGCATAGCACCAGGATATGAAATAGTCACTTTCGGCTTTTTGGCATGTTTGGTTTTGAACACATAGTTCTCTGGAAATGTAGCAGGCAGCACACACCAAATCCCATCAGTATCAAGCTCCAATGGACGCCTAACAAATCAAGGTTGCAATGTCTGCAATGTTAGTATCTGCATCTGTCATGTGTCAAGCACTAATCTAGAGCAATTTAAGAAGCAAATGAAAACATCAAACTACAATGCATCCCACTAATCGAAATCTCTTACTATGCAACTTTACTTGGCAGCAATTTGCACATTAAATTATGTTGTATTTTGTGCACTAATTATTTGATAAAAATCTTAGTGAAGTTATTTTACCCGATCTGTTCAACAATTTCACGAGCCTGCATAATGATACTTGCACCAGTATAGCAGACAATGCCGGCCATCTCCATGCTATACCATCGGGCACTGTAACAAACAGCACTTGCATATTATGCACTACACAGCATTAATACAGGGCATGGCACAAACAAACACTCTGACTATGTAACAATAAAAGCCGAAAGTATATATAATACATTACAATGGTGAGTGAGTGAGTGAGTGAATGAGTAAGCTTTAACATCTCCATCATCTTTTATAGGTCATTTTCAGTCAATCATTTGCAGTGGTACTGACAACCAGATCAGAAAAAAAACAACCAAGAGAGAATACACTGAATAAAACACAAAATAACTATATGCAATCACAGCAGCCCAAGCAAAAAAACAAATCATTCCAAAAATCTAGGATAATACAGAGGACGGACAGAGCTTGCCTGGTTTATTCCCAGTTGCCTTTTACAACATCCAGCCAGGAAACAGATGAGGCCTGTTCTTTGATGCCTGGCGCTCACATGGAGCATATACTAAAATAACAACTGACAAATAACTACACCATGTCTCAGAAAAAATGTCCCCTACTCAATCTTCGATAACTTGAAACCTGAACGCATACATGAAATTTTTGGCAAGCAATATCCTGAAAGTCCTAGCATTTATAATTTCACATCAAGCCGCATGCTTACTGACTTTACTCTGCAATTTTTCAAAATTGACTTATTTTCACACCTCACTGCTATGTTCGTAAACATGCCGTTCAATAAAGAAGGTTGCATTTTGATTACAAATTTGACTGTTTAAAGGATACACTGCACATAGTTTCTAAACGTATTTCCAAGCAAAGAGCTCAGCAAAGTCTTCAAAGGCTGGTAAAAGTAACCTAGAGTTGAGAGGCGTGCAAGGAGTGGCAGATCATGAATTGTGGAGAAAGTGATCTTGTTGATGACCTCATGTTCAGTCAGCTGGTGCACCACAGACACATGAGTCAGTACTTTTAATTTCAAGGAATACTGTAATTTGTTGGTCATTAGTTGGTCGCATCATCCAAGATCTTGTTGGAGCTACCCACCCGGAGGAAAATATGTCTATTCAGCTGCTGATGTATTGTCAGGTAGTGTAACAACACAACTCAGGTGAGGCGGGAAATTATGCATGCGTTTAAAAGCTGGAGATATCAGGATATTGTGTGATAAAATTATGCAGATCAGTTTAAAATGCTTTATGTTATACAATAAAACCTGGCTGTCATTACACTGCGCACTAAGCTTAGCAGTGCAGTGTATTGTAATCGGTCCTATCTGTGGGTTTGTTTGTGTGTGTGTTTGTGGGTCTGTTACCACGATAACTCGAAATTGCGTGCATCAATCCTCACCAAACTGGGTTTATAGGTAAAGGTAGTGACCATCTCCAGCTGATTAAATTTTGGCCATTCTGCACCTCCGGGAAGGGGGTCTGCAGCGGGGTGAAAATTCTTGGCTCTGTTTCAAATACTACAGCCAGCATGCAGTGCTTGCTTCTCTCTGAGCACTTTTTTATTTTTTTTTCTGAGACATATGTGATTACATATCCAACACTATTTATATGAAGATGCAGTAGGAATGCCATAAGAAATGAATATTCAAATAACATACCCTTTGCGCATGACGTAGCCATAGAATGAATTGAGAATACATTTGTGAGCAAGTTGCAGCGAATCATAAAGTACCAGCATGCCATTGGCACGCTTGATCTCCACGGCATCACCTGTTTTCTCTGCTTCCGTAACTTTGCCTTTCCACACCTTCAACCATCATACAATTACGTGTCAGCATTCTACATTAAACACACATGCACATGTACATGCACACAGCACACATTCATTTATCATCCAATATTAAAGACAACTTTGGCAAGTTGGTACAAGAATATCAAACAACAGATGATCAAGGTAATGGCGACGACAGTACCAGAACACTGAAACATGTAATCATCTGTACCCAGATCCAGTCAAATCATCAGCACCAGCACACCTACCGTTTTATCATAAACGTATGCACGACAAGAACAAGAGAAATTGCTCACCTTTGTCAATCCTTTGAATTCGTATCTGCGATCTCGGAATGCTCGGACCGTATCAACGTAGAAGGAGTTTTCTCGCTGACAAATCATTGACTGCCGTTCTTCTTCACGCGTTACATGAACTTTCTTGTACGCCTTCTTACAGTAGTCTGTTTAAACACAGCATTCTACATTAAACACACATGCACATGTAAATGCACACGACACACATTCATTTATCATCCAATATTAATGACGTCTGCAGACGTCACTAACTAGTGTTCAGCTGTTCAGTTCTCTTCATGCACACAGTGCCAATGTTTAAGAACATCTCAGTAAACGATTACAACACGTTCTTTGCTGACAACCTGCGAGTCTTTTCTTCTCATACATTGCCTGTTCTTCACGAGTCAGCTGATGAAAAGCTCGCTGAGGGCTGCCAGGCATTGTCGGTGGAAACTTCTCGTTTTCCAACTGCTGCTGGATACGATTATATTCACTCTTTGTGGCTGGCACTGCACAAAGCACACAAGACAACGTGCCAGACTTGCAGTCAAGGCCAAAACTTGCAAGGTCAATGACAATGTCGACTTCATCTAAGAGGCCAAGGACATATTTAGCTGATCTCGAGGCACCTCGAGCTCATGGCCACAGCTTTAATGACTCCAGGTCCTGCTGAGATCACAAATCATAATGAACTATGACATGGCACTGCTATAATGTCGACATATTGTAGAAATTAACTGCTATTAATGCATTGCATGCTGCCAGGAGCTGAACAAGCTTGCAAGTTATTTTCAAAATTTACAAGGCCGAGTTTGTTTGGTAAAAAATCCCGGAGTGTCAAACTGACTGTATTCTGCTCGCCAGGCCCAAGTCATCTTTCTTTGACACTGAACTCCTGGTCTGTTGAAGTCGCATGCAGCACAGGTTGCTTCATCAATGATTGCTGGAGGCTGCAGCATATCACATCACACACGCATGCATGCAAGCACAAAGAAACAAAAGAACGAACAAACAGACACACACACATGCACACAAATTATAACCTAATAATAATGAACAGTTAGACATTACCAAACCATCAGTCAATGTAGCATCACATATCGAATATCAATACAAACATGTTACTAAAACACAATATATATTTATAAAAATGATATTAGATCATTCGATAAAGCTTACATTGTTAAAGACACATAAATATATAGTCAGTTTTTCTTATTAATTAATTTTATTATTAAATCATCCTATTTTCCATGGTCACCATGTCGGGTAAAGCTGAGTCCCCCCAGCTCTAAGGTAAACCTTGGAAACTGCTAATGCAAACTGCTATGCCTTCAGCACTTTGAAACTATTTGTTTGGTATCAGGAAGAGCATCTGGTCTGTAAAAAATTTACGTTAGAAAATGGAGTAAAATCTACAACAACATAACTGCAGACACAGTTGATGTAACTTTCCTAAATTCCTAGACACTGTTGAGTCAACCACAGGAAATGTACAAACAAAGTGAAGAGGAACTTCAATGCAAATGCTGAATAATAAATCAGTAATAATCTACAGCAATGCTACAGGTTCCTTGAGTCTCTGAACGTAGCAGGCACTATGATAGGTGTAGTTAACACACAAACCTGCAGGCGATTGGTTAGGATGATGTTAGGATACATAGCTGCAACGTCCAAGTGATAAATAATGGGATTTTCAAGCCGATTCGGACAATCTCTCAGCATTGTCAACCTTTCTACAACATCCTGCCTTATCTAGACAGCATCAATGCACAATCCATTCTTTAACCACAGCACTGCGTCTTGGTGTTACAAGCACAAAACTGATTATATTGGAAGTACAGAAATCACAGAATGTTGTAACAGTGGTTTTTGCTTCAATTGATCTCGCTATTTATTCAAAGAATGTCACCAAAATGAATTGGAAAAATTATCTCCCATTTTAGTCTGTGATATTCATCATCAAAAGTGCTTGTTCATGCTTCTCCTTTCTTATAGGCTTCAGACTCGCTCAATCAAGTGTCAAAACACTAAATGAGTAATAAAATATAAAAATGCTAATTTAGAGTAATTTTAAGATTCAATTATTAATAGATTGCTATACACACAGTCACACACACGAGACATCATTTCAGTATTAATTTTCTCTGATTCAACAAAGAATGAATTCTGAGCTTCATCAGCCTGCTATATAGTTATCCATGTCCATTTAGTGCAGTGGCACCAGCTGTGTGTCTGTCACCATGTAGAGACATTAAAAAAGCTTGAAACTATGCCATCAAATGTGGTATATATGATGACCGAGATTCCATCGTATGTCAGTCCAACAAGTCAAAGGTGACAGTTACATGGCTCAAAAGTGACTCAGTGTCTATCTATGCTTATAGCATCACCAATAACCGTGCCTTATTGACATTCATTAGACGACTTGGTCACCATATGCTGCTAACCATATGTCTAGATTCTTATTAAAGAAAGTAAATAATAGATAATTATTGATATGATAGGTAGCTGGTGAAAGCTTAATGACTTCTGGTTTTAGATGCTGGTTACAAATAGTCTTACTTGCATACTTAAACTTTGGTGCTGTTTACTAAATTACTAAACACTGCTATGGCTGGGAGTGGATACAGCACTACAGCCGTGTCTCTCACTGCCTAACTAGTTAATTCTGAAACTCTATGAGCTGCTATAATTTGGTCATGAGTTTTGTCATATATTTGTTTTGTTTGCTTGCTTGGGGTTTAACGGCACTTTCAGCACAAATAGGCTATATCGCACCATAACAGTAGGAAAATATATCACGTAGGGGCAGGAGACAACACAAATACATAATAAAACAATGAAGCAATACAATAAACC
>Ga0049107_10000650_pt1 | contig 11016 bp, 5 predicted proteins | sample WorMetilPIANOSA1_FD_61187 | JGI IMG/M metagenome (GOLD analysis project Ga0049107, IMG submission 61187) | Marine gutless worms symbiont microbial communities from Max Planck institute for Marine Microbiology, Germany - Olavius ilvae PIANOSA.1 | ecosystem: Host-associated > Annelida > Digestive... | reverse complement strand
CTGTCTTCGTTTACTCTCTTGAGAACTTCCTCATTAGTAACTTTATCAAGCCAGCTGATCTTTTCCATTCTTCTCCATATCCACATTTCAAAGGCTTCTAATCTTCTTCTGTCTGTCTGCATCAACGTCCACGTCTCTGCTGCATACAGTGCTACACTCCAGACCAAGCATTTCATTATTCTCTTCTTTTCTTCTTTAGTTTCAGATTCATTTTGCCTGTAAACAATTTCTTTTTCTCCATAAATACTTTCTTCACCATCACAATTCTGCTCCAAATCTCTTTTGTGCAATATCCATCCTCTGATATTGTTGTTGTTATTCAGTCTTCCTCGATCCGAGCATTGACCACTTCATGAACAATCTTTCGCCATTGTGTTCTGTCTTCGACAGATCTCAACAGACAGCCCAGTCCACTTCATAATGTTATCATGCCAATGCACCTTCGGTCTTCCTCTTCGCCTTTGACCTCGTGTTGTACCGTGTATATGGTTTCTTTCTCCATATAGCTTCCTTCTTTCCTTAAAACATGTCCATAAAAAGAAAGCTTCCTTTTCTTTATGGCCTGTAGTAGATTAGGTTCTGTCTCTGCTTTCTGTAATACCCAATCATTTGTTGTCCTGTCTGTCCACGATACACATAGTAACTGCCTGGGTGATTTCATCTCAAAGGACTTCATTCGACTTTCATCAGAATTTTTCAAGGTCCAACTTTCGCAACCATGGGATATCACTGGCCAGACTAAGGACCTCAAGAGTCGTACTTTTGTCAATATTGCAGTACTATGACTCTGCCATAAAGTTTTCAATCCTGTCATTAAGGCTTTTGCTTTTCCTAACTTTACCTTTATATCCTTGCTGGATTGGCCATCGCGTGTAAACAGTGATCCGAGGTAAGTGAAGACGTCCACCTGTTCTACTGGTGTACCCTCTAATTTATGTTGCTAGTGCTGTCTGGTGTAGTGGTAGTACCATGACTTTTGCACGGTCTAAACGGTCCACCAATTCTTGTTGAAGTTCGGACTGTGATGTTGCTATCAAGATGACGTCATCTGCATACCAGAAATTTGTGATCAATCGGAGTTGAAATCCTCCTGTATATCCACAAAGTGCCTCTCTCATAACAGCCTCTGCAAGAATATTGAATAAATGTGGTGATAATACACATCCTTGTCTAACTCCTTTAGCGACCGAGAACCATTCTGATGTGACACCTGCTGTCTTAATCTTTGCTTTCTGATTGTTGTATAGCTTTAGTAACATAATTGACTAAGTAAGTCTGAAACCCAATCTCCAACAAACTGAACTAAAACACGTCGCATGGGACTGAATCAACAGCTTTTTACCCGCACAATGTAGTAAGCGGTGTCCTTGCTATGGCAACGTGTCTGGCTGGCTGGGTGTCCGTCACATGCCGGTATTGTATCAAAATGGCAAAACATATCTGAAAACTTTTTCCACCATCTGAAAGCCCCATCATTCTAGTTTCTTCTGACCCCTGCGCCGATACATAATTCGAAGGGGAACCCCTTCATCAGCGGGGGCGTTAAATACACAGGGGGTGGGAAAAACTGACAATTTTCGTGCGATTTTCGACGGATATCGCCGTTTATCTCGGAAACAGTGCAAGATAGGCCAACAGTTACTATGAAACGTTAATAGGAAGTCATGGATGCCAGATTGAATGGTATAATTTTCGATTACCTTGAGTGACCCCTAACGAGTTTCAAGGTCACGGCATTTTTGAAGTCGAATATCTCAAAAACGGTGCATTTTAGGGACAAAGTTACTAAAGAACACTAATAGGAAACCATACACAATCTATTGAATAATACCACTCTCAATGACCTTGAGTGACAATTGACCCCGATTTCAAGGTCATGACATTTTTCGACATTGAATATCTCAGAAACGACATCAGATAGAGCCATAGTTACTATAGAACGTCAATAGGAAGTCATATGCGCTCTATCGCATGGTGACATTTCCAATGACTCTGACAGACCCATAACCCAGTTTTCAAGGTCACGGCAGTTTTGAAGTTGATTATCTCAAAAACATTGCGTTTTTGCGACAATGTTACTCAAGAACACAAAACCACAAAACCATACACAATATTTCGAATGGTGCCACATTCAATGACCTTGAGTGACTTCTGACCCCGATTTCAAGGTCACAACATTTTTTGAAGTCAAATATCGTAAAAACGGCGCCTCTTAAATACAAAGTTACTATTGCACAAGAGGAAACTGTACCTAACATAAGGAATGTATGTTTGGTGACCTTGACTGACCACTAAATGCATCGCACGGGTTTGCCAGCATCAGCTGAGCTTCTTGTTATTTGTAGTCAATAAAGCACATGAATAAAGGCTGTTGATGTTCCTGTGCCTTTGCCATTAATTTTCTTAAATTTGATGTATGATCTCTCGTTCCCCCTCCTCTGCGGAAACCTGCCTGTTCATCTGTAAGTTCTGCGTCTAATTTCTTCCTCATTCGTTCTAAAATAATCCGCAGTATTACGTTGCTTGCATGACTCACAAGTGATAGTGTCCTATAACTTGTGCACTGGGGCTGTATTCATGAAAGGTCGTAAACGGTGGTCGGTGATACGATGATTGTATAATGGGTGTGCGACCAGCCATTGTTATTCACGAAACATATCGTACGTACGATCGTCGTAAATTTGTGCGTAAATTTACGACATATCTGCAGTTGTCGTATGGCGAATCGTAAATCGACTTTACCACGTTATCATCTGAAATAACTTTGCTAACTATTGTCAATTTATTGAAGTTTTGCTATCAATTAACGTTAAAGCAGTTTGTTTACTTGTTTCTTCACTTACGTCACTTCAAACGTCATCGTAAACGATTAGGCGTAAGTAAGGTGCTGTATTGACAGATGAATGCCGCATAGCCTCCTATAATAGCATTAACTTGCGTCATCTACCGTACTATAGGCTGGTTAGTTAATAATATTTTATAATGAATTATAAAATATTGTTAACTAACCTGCCAATTCATAATAATAATTATTATTATTATTTGGATTTTTTATGTCAAAATGGCGTGTTTTGGTGCATTGATGCATTTTTTCGATCGAAATGTAGAACATTAGTGAGGATAGAAGCATTGACGTCGTATCGTACGTACGATACGATTACCGTTTGCGACATGTTCTGTGAATATGTCATATCGTACCTGCGATGTAGGTTGTACGACCGCTGTTCTATCGTACGTACGATGTGCTTTAGTGAATAGCTACCCTGCTTCGTATTTCCTTTCTTTGGTAACGGCACAAACACTAAGTTACACTAATATTATGCTAATATGGTATTCAAATTCGGCTAGATGAGTTGTTTCAACCAACATCAATGCAGTTGAATTTGAATGCGATTTCGCTTACATGTAAGGGCGTTCACTTTTGTTTCATCATGAGTCCTAGCAAAATGATATTTGCAGTTTTAGAGCTATGACTGTCGACCTGATAAGTTTTTAACATTTAAATCACATATGAGTAAAATGCTTTTAAATGTCACGTTCAGCAGGATAAATTGACAAATGAAAACCTTCATAACAGAGGAGCAAGCAGGCTTTAGATCTGGAAGAAGGCTGCACAACTGAACAGATATTAAGCCTCCGACTGATTGCTGAAAAGCACAGAGAAAGAAACGTCAAGGTGTAAAACTGCTATGTTGATTGCAAAAAGGCTTTCGATTCAGTGTTACACGGAACAGCAACCACTGTGGTTCATAGTCCATAGTCCATAACTGGACCAGGGCTTGTTTCATCCCTGGAGGCACAGGCCGCTAAGTGGGCCCATATGCCAATCCCCACTAAAGCCCGGCATTACGCCAGGACACTGAAGGAGTGAGTAGGTGAGTGCTGAACACACTCGTGCTTGCACGTGCTCTTGATAGTTTTCAACTATCAAGGCATGTATTGTGTATGTGTATGGCGACCTTCAGCTGGCTTTCCTATAGGTAGTGTGATCCTACAGGTTTTCGCGTTGCTGAGATGTGAGGGGACTAGGTAAAGGGTGGCGATTGAACGATTTGAGGCCTAGACTGTGTTCCCGGCCTAAGGAGTGCAGATGTACTGCGCAGCGTGACATGCGCCCGGCCTGTGCTACAGCGCCTTCCCGCCAGCCCCCTTCTTAGAGGTTCACTGCAAGTCCAGCCTAAAAGGGCTAAGGCTAGGCCCCAGCCACCTCCTCACAGGTTTGCAGCCACAACCGAACGTCATGTCAGCTGAATCTAGCACTCCAGGGAATTGGTTGAACCCATAAACGTCGCTAATTTACGGGTCAACCAACGGTCACAGATTAATGAGGACACCATCAAACCCTCACTGGCTGCCCAGGATATTAATCCTATAGCATACGCACCTGACCTAATTTCGCACCCCGTGCCAGATTTGTACCGGGTTCGGTTCGGCTGATTAGGCCAGTCCGCGTACTTAGCCTAGCAGTCACACACTCTACTGCTAGACCAAATAGGCAGCCCAACGTGGGACGGTATATGATAATAGTGAAGTTTTTTGGTGTTTGGGTTGCATCAGGGTTCAGGTCTGAGTCATTTGATATTTACAATTGTTATCACGGAAGCGATTTCTAGGGAGTTTCAGGTCGGCTTGCTTTGGGAAGTGCTATATGCGGATGACTCAGTGGTGATAGCGTCAGCGAGGAAGAAGTGATCAGAAAACGTAACACTTGGAAGGCAGGGTTTGGAAAAGAAAGGATTGGTCAATTTACCTAAGACCAAGCTGACAGTCGGAGGGGAAGGCATAATACAAAGAAAATTGTAGTGAAATGGCCATGTGCGGTTTGTGGCAAAGGTGTGGGCTCAAACTCAGTACAGTGCACTAAATGTCAACAGTGGGTGCATGTGAGATGTACTGGTGTAAAGGGTGCAAAGCGCACAAGTCTTTCACATCCAACGTGATGGTGAAGTAAAGACTTATCGCCAACTTCCTTGTGACGTCAGAGACATGTCTGCCACTTCCTCGTGACAAGTTCTTAACTTCCTATTGAACTTGCAGTGACTTGTAAATGTTCCCATCTCTTTGGCTGATGCCTATTGCGTCGTGTCGTTTCGTGTCAATGGGCAATTTACACTACACCACTGACTGGTAGCTGTTGGCTGGTAGAGGCGACCTGACTGGGATCCTGAACTGGTATGGTATGGTATACTAGGGTTTAACGTCCCACTCGACACAGTATAGGTCATTTCGGAGACGAGGGATCCTGAACTGATTGGATTCGTTCAGTGGGTGGCATCTTTCAGTGGAGGGCGTCTTGGTTAGATGAAATGCGATGCCATCCTCCGGAATGTGGCTGTATCTATGAAACCGTGGCTACTGCAGTTGACCACGTAGACAATATGAACTACTGAAGTTAGACAACATGGAGTCTGGGGTGAGGGTAAGGGATGATAGCAAAAACGGGGGACGCAAACTAGCCGTGTTCAGGGTTCCTGCTAGCCCTTTCCACCTCGCATTGCACCCAAGGTGATACTTCGGTGTAAAAACACCTTCACTGATGGCACAGTCCTAGCAGGCGATCCCGTACTTGGCCGGTAACGCCGACCCGTTGATATGTGGTAGCTGCTCATCAGTACGAATGTTTGTGAACAATATACAAACTACTAGTTAGAAACTTGTTAAAATACAGTTAAAATAATCGCAGGAAGACCGATCTAATACTTTTAAAACCTAGTTTTAAAACCATATTTGACATCAAAATCTTATTCGGTCAGGGAGTATTGCTGTCCAGTATGGTCCAGGTCATCACATACAGACCTAGTAGACGTGCAGCTCAACAACACCATGCGCTATGAACAGTACAACAGTACAACACTCAAAACACAAAAACAGTACAACGTATGCGGTTGGCTCATCGGCAACTGCAGGGACGAGCCACTGATGCAGCGCCGTAAAAGTAGAACATCCGTACAAACTGTTTTTAACTCGTTGTTCAACTGATGTCCGAAAATAGTTTTTTTCTGTAACCATGTTGACAAAATCTGGAAATACTGTCTAGTGACACTGATTTTATAAGTATTAACTCATTTAAGCGCAGACTTACTCATGTTAACTTAAGTATTTACTGAGATCATGATTAGTTTTTTGGTGTGCTTTTTATCCTGCGTCTTGCCTTCCCCCTATCGTAACTTTTACGGCGCTGCATCAGTGCTGCTCATCCCTGCAGTTGCTAATGACCCAACCGCATACGTTGTACTATTCTTATATTCATTGTGTATATTATGTTGAGTTGGTTTCATGTATAATAAAATAAATAAATACATTGCTGCAATGCTGTACCACGATTCCGCACACTACTATAAAACTGCTCCTGCTGGCAGCAATAGCACAAATAATTATACATTATGTTGCCTTTATGCTTGTTTTTTGGTTAAATGTAGATTATAGTAGAAATAGACAGAACAGAATATTTTGTGCACAGCTTTCACCCTGCCCATAGCATCCGATCTGACTCATCTCAACTCAACCGGTCAGTCTTCAGTCTCTTGTCCTTGCAGTCAGTCGCCAATTTCTGAACATTTTCAGCATTTCTGTGACTGAGTTAAGTTGAGATGAGTCGTATCAGGCGCAATGAACACGTCAAAGACTGAGTTGTAACCCAATTTCTTCTATGAACTAACTGAAGCGTGCTTTTCTGGAAAATTCCCATATAAACATGGCAGTCACTCAAGTGCACAGAAAGAAAGCGTATATTGTTGTGCTTGACATTTATTTTCAGCGTCATAAACGTAATAAGAGGATAATAGTTCTGCCATCTAGTGAACAAATACGTAGTACACAGCATCGGTTATACTGTGATAATTTCACGTTAATAATTATGTAAATATACAGTGTATAATGTAAAATATTTTACTGTGTAATAACGCTTGTACTTGTGTACATGCATGTTAAATTTGTTGTCAAGTGAAAAGTGAAGTATAAAGAAAAGTAATCAATAAACACCCGCTGTTATTTGAATTAATCGCAATTTTTTATGCACGAGATAGTAAGTCAATATTTGTCTGATATTATTACTTAGGCCTTCGAGGCTGTCGTTCGACCAATCTCCGAAATGACCTATACTGTGTCGAGTGGGACGTTAAACTCTACTATACTACTACTACTATTCGACCAATCTTGGAGTACACATGTCCGGCTTGGCACACCAGTCTCAATAAACAGCAGACAAAGTTGCTTGAGGACATACAGCGTCGTGCTCTTCAGGTCATCGTTGTCAACATTCCGTACGAAGAAGCATGTAGCGGGCTGAATCTGGCTTCATTAGCTGATCGATGACTTTGTGTAGCACATTATTCAAACAGACAGTAACAGTAAGAGCTGCATTTCTAGTGTGCCTCCTACAGTAAGACCGATGGCGCATTCCATAGTTAGTACGCAGTAGAAAATAAAAACGGCTTCAGATGGTGCCTTCTGTGGGTAGCCGATTTCATGCAGGAGGTGCAGCCATGGAAAATGCATGGTCCCCGATTTGCCGCTTTGTTCACGGTAGATGAAGATCTCCATTGCTGGAGGCGCACAGTAACGAGCGTGTTGGAATGCTAGCTACTGGTGTAAGCAAATCGGTGATGTAGTCAGGTGTATGACCGATGTGGGCTTTGTGTACCAGTAGACACAGTTTGTACTCGATTCGCTGCACCATGGGTAACCAGTGCAACTCTCAGAGAGTGGGAGTTGTATGGTCGCGCAGCTTCAGGTCGAGTACAAGTCTCACTGCTGCATGCAGGACTCGCTGTATTGCTTGCTTGGCAAGTGTCGACCCCTGAAGACCCGCAAGGATGGCCTTGCAGTAATCAAGGCGTGACAAGACGAGGGAGGAAACCAGTTTGGCAGAGACGTCGCGAGCTCGCGGCCCAGCTGACGACGTACTGATCGCAGGCGACGTAGGTGCAAGAAGCATGTCTGAGACATGGTCGCACACTGACAGCTCCGAATCAATCCATACGGCCAGGTCACGGACGACAGTTGCTGGCTGGATGACGTTGTTGTTGACGGTTATGGACCTGGTCGGTGAAACTTGGCGGAGATGCGTCGTAGAGCCGAACCAGAGAAGCTCTGTCTTGTCGCCATTTAACTGCAGTAGCTTGCTGGTACATCAGCCATTGACATCAGTGACGCAGCACTCCAGGCGCTTGACCATCAAAGGACAGTCTACAGGCCTGCCACTGCAGTGGCCTTGCATGTCGTCAGCAAACAGATGGTGATGTAGTCCGTGCTGGCTGAAAAGTTTGGCGACGTCCTCGGCATACTGAATAAATATTCTCGGGCCGAGTACCGATCCCTGTGGGACGCCGAACTGCAGCATCGCGTCTCCAGAATTGGCCTTTCCAGAGCGAACAGTTTGACTCCTGTCGCTAAGGAAGTCGGTCACCCATCCGAGAGCACTTCTGTCTACTCCAAACCGTTCCTTCATCACCGTATTCAAGATGGAGCTGGTTGACAGTATCGAAGGTCTCGGACAGGTTGAGTAGGACGAGGGCACTGATGCGGCCTTTGTCCACGACCCCGATCATGTCGTTGAGAATGTGGACTTCAGCTGTCTCCAGAGAGTGATACGGGCGGTAGGCTGATTGGAACGCCGGCAGCAAACGATTGCTGTGTACATGGGCGGAGAGCCTGTCGTCGACGGCTTTCTCAACAACCTTACACAGAAAGCTAAGATTGGAGATCAGCCGATAGGCCGGGACATTCAGATGCACAGAACGCTTCTTCAGCAATGTGCAGACGACCGCTTTCTTGCAGCTGTGTGGCAACGTCACTTGCTTGAACTACAGGTTGCAGATGGCGGCAATACAATACCGGTGCTAGGACGTCGGTGGCATGCTTGATGAGCCAGGTTGGCGCCGGGTTGACTCGCATTGCTTGGCTGGTGACTTTGCCAATATTCGCATCACCTTGTCAGCCGTCGCCGGGGACAGGTCTGACAGCGGTTCGGCGACGACGCGATGACTGATGACGGGAGGTGGTGCGGCGGAGGTTGACGCGTGAATGCGTTCGATCTTCGTCACGAAGTAACACGCAAAGTCGTCGGCGGTCAGACGAGTGACAATTTCAGAGTTGGGTTGCAACAACTCTCGTAGTTTTGACCAGTGCCTTAGTGTTACCTCTGCAGGCGTCGATATTAGCAGTCCAGTACTCAGTCAGCTTCCTCTGTAAAAGTGCTCACTCACGCTGGAACTGTGCACGCCATGTAGATCTGGAGCGGTCTGATGGCTTGCGTCGGTATGCCTTCTCCAACTTCCGAGTAAGCGCCTTGGACTTTCGGCATTCGGCGTCGTACCAAGGTGCTGACGGCCTGACCTTGAGTCTGACGGGTCGAGCAGGCGCGAACCTGTCTAGTAGCGTGGTCAACGTCGTGTCGTAGCACTCGACCAGCTGGATGACGTCCTCTGGCGGATCAAGCACCAGTCGTGACTGTTGGAGCTCGGTGATAAAGCCGTCGTAATTGAAGGTGTGCCAACGTCGTCTGCAGACGGACACGTCTTGGGTTGATCCTCTGGTAGAGGCCGCGTCGAATGTCATATCTATCACCAAGTGATCGGACATGAGCCGCTGCGTGTTTGCTTCACCGGCGCTGCCTCGAGGACCGTGTACGTCGTCTGCTCGGTTCCTGGGGGCTCAGTCCTTGGCCCGCAGCTGTTTATTATGTAGTACTCTGTGGACCTGGCCGACAGGGCTGTAGAGCATGATGTCAATTTCCATGGCTACGCCGATGACACTCAGCTCTACGTTAACTGTCGACCTGAGGAAATTGCCGCAACTACTGCCAAACTGGAACGCTGCATCACAGACATGGACTATTGGATGTCTGCGAACAGGCTCAAGTTAAATATGGACAAGACGGAATTGCTGTGGGCCGGAACAAGATACAACATGTCAATGTTGAATGACTCTGGTCCCTCTATACAGCTCAACAACGTCACTGTCAATGCAAGTCAACATGTACGCGTGCTCAGAGTCCATTTCTCATCGGATCTGAGTTTGGACAAACACGTTTCCAGTGTCACTGCAATCTGCTTCTATCATCTTCGTCAACTCAGATGCATCCGGCGTTTGCTTGACGCTGATTCCACATCAACACTCGTTTACGCCTTCGTGACGTCGCGTGTCGATAATTATCGCAATGCAATCCTCGCCAGGGCTCTGAAGACAACAACAGACAGGCTACAACGAGTGTTAAACGCTGCCGCACAAGTCGTCAGCGATACCAAGGAGTTTGACCAGGGACTGTCATGACTGATGCACCAGGAGATACACTGGCTGGACATTCCCGATTCCCGAGCGAGTGAAGTACAAGATGGGCAAGTACAAGAAGTACTGAAGTACAAGATTACCCACCAGTGTCTGTTCAACAAGGCGCCAGTGTACCTATCAAACTGTTGCATTTCAGTCGCCCAAGTCGCTACACAAAGGCATCTACATTCCGCTGCACGTCATCAGCTGACCATACCTCGACATCGTCTCAGCACGTATGGTCGGCGGGCATTTTCTGTCGCTGGTCTGACGATGTTCAACGCACTGCCAGATGATCTATGAGATCCCGCAGTCAGCACAACATTTGGACAATTGAACACACCTTTTCTCTGCCTATCAGCACGTTTAGTGCATCAGGGGTGTCTCACGTAATGCGCTATATAAATGTACGATACTTATTTACTTATTTACTTATATTGTTTGTCTTAATCCAGCCTCGTGGCTGCTGTATTCCAACAAAAGGATTGTTGTAGTGTTGCAGTTTAATGCAAGCATGGATACTCATATTTCCCTTCATCCCTCGTGTACTGTCTGTGAGCAGCTACACTGTCGATTTTTTAACCACGAACTAACTTGTAACCACACGAAATGCACGGAATACATATGAATTCGTACGTCGTTACTGCTAGTCGATGCCATTACCACGGTGGAAGAAACCTTTTCTTTCAGCATGGTTGCATTGGTCATTACATACATACACACTCCGTTTTAACGGCCATTTTTCCA
>Ga0049107_10000649_pt1 | contig 11024 bp, 5 predicted proteins | sample WorMetilPIANOSA1_FD_61187 | JGI IMG/M metagenome (GOLD analysis project Ga0049107, IMG submission 61187) | Marine gutless worms symbiont microbial communities from Max Planck institute for Marine Microbiology, Germany - Olavius ilvae PIANOSA.1 | ecosystem: Host-associated > Annelida > Digestive... | reverse complement strand
GACGGATCGGCAGCCCGTTCTCTAACCGTTGTCGGTCGCTCATGTAGGCTCGCCGCATTCCTAGAAGGTCCTCCATTTTCAGGTCCTGCATTTTCCGGTCCTGCATTTTCAGCGCCCCCGTCTGTAGGTGCAGGTAGTGACCATCTCCAGCTGATTAAATTTTGGCGGTCCTGCGCCCCGGGAGGGGGTCTGAAATTTTTTGGCTCCACCTACTACAGCCAGCGCGCAGTGTTTGCGTCTCTGAGCGCTTTTTCATCTTATGAATGTGTCCTCGAATGTTTTTGTGTTTGTGTGTTTGTCTGTGTCCAAGATAACTCAAAAATTGGTGGACAAATTTCGACGAATTTCCGGAGGGGTAGGATGTGTGACACATGTTTAAATTTCAGGGCCGCTGCGTGTCCTTGGAATAAGGGAAGCCATATGCACTTCAGATTTGTATGCAATGGTACTATATTCTGTCTTTGACTTTGACGCAAAAATTTACCCCCCCCCCAAAGGGCATAGCTTGAGCCATGTGTGACCACTTTTAAAATTCTTTGACCCTCAGTATTTTAGAAATGGGTAATGCTATACATTTCGTGTTTAATGCATTGTTGGAGCACGGATAGTAACAGCCAACGGACCATAGCATAGTCCCAAACTGGGTGTGCATCACTTGAGGTGTGTTTATAATATGGGATCATGTCCATATCTTTGGAACAAATGAGGCTATGCATTTTAAATTTTGTCACAAATTGAGTGTGGTATGTCCTGTTCTTGGTCCTAGGTCAAAGATTTATCTGCATCTGCAGCATATTGGGACCCCTCCATATTTTTGAATTGGTAGTGCTAGACACTTCATATTTTGTAAACATAATGACTACGTCAAGTCTATATCTAATGGTAATAACTTACCGCTCAAAGTGGGCGTGGTCACAGTCTCGTGTACTATTAATAAAGTATTTTGGACCCATTCGTATCTTTGGAATGGCTGAAGCTTGCATTACAAATTAGGTACACGAGTTTTTGCATACGGATCCAAAATTGACAAGCAAAGCGGCGCGCGACATTACCCTTTTTCACTTTGCGACCCCCTTTGACCGCGCGACGCTATTGTGCACTCTGTCTGAGAGCTCTTGTTCGTTCTGTCGTCGAATGTGTTGTAGATATGCAGCTGTGGCGTTCAAAGTTTTCTGCATTCATTTATCATGCTCAGATGCAATACTGTTCCAAGCTGATTGTTGTCCCGCTGTCAGTTTTCCATCGCATGGCCGAGTCCATTGGCGATCCAAAATGCGAACTGCTGTTCATATTCAACATAGGGAGATGTGGATCAACCTTGCTTGTGAAGGTATTGATCAACTTCCTCGTTTTCCAAATTTGAGGTTTATCCACAATTTTAGACTCCTCGAGTTCTGAGGTACTAAGATAGGTAGGCTACTTCGTTTGACTTGCGCAAATACTTTGCTAATCGAGCAGTTTAGTAGTTGGAATGCATCTTTCGTGTGATCCAGTGCTGTTTATTCTTCGTTGCTTGTCCTTTATTACACGTTGTCTCAGAAAAAATCTGTCACCTGTTTAAACTTTTATAACTTGAATAAACTGGAACCGATAATCATGCGTTTAGGCACACTATATCATAATAGTCCTAGCTTCTAAAATTTATTTCCTGGGTGGAAATGGCATGATTTTTATAGCCATCTTGTGCTAAAACTGTCATTAGACACCAACCAATCAAACAATCTTAGCTTCTGAAAGCATGTGTCATTTTTCACCTCACCTTATATTTACTTACCTTACTTTGCAGTTTATCTGGATAGTAGATAATGATGCGTTTCACACCATTGTTATGCTAGTAAACATACTATTTAATAAGGGCCGTATTTTAATTAAAAATTGTATATCCGGAATAGATACACTTTACAAAATTGTCAAAAGAATTTCCGAGTGAGCAATTTTAATTATTACTGAAGTCTTCTAAAAGCGGTAGAGTTTTTACGCGTCCATGGAGAAATACAGCATGCGTATTTGGTTATTAATGTATTCAAGGGTAGTGTAAGATCAGAAATAAGGTGAGATGGGAAGTTATGCATGCATTCAGAAGCCAGGACCTTCAGCATTACAGTGTGCCAAAAATTGTTAATATCGGTTCCAGTTTCTTCAAGTTATACCCGTCACCCGTGTCTCAAAAAAGTAGGTCACTTTTATCTTCACGATAACTTCGGCAAAAAATGGACCATTTTTCGTAAATTTTACACTGTTGCATTCAGAAAGGATCCGTGGAGGTAGCTTGAGCTAAAACTAGTACCTTCCCCTCAATATCTTCGGAACGATTTCAGATAGAAACTTCATATTTGGTAGCGTATTCAACGCAACACGTATTTGCCATCGGATAACAAATTACCCCTAAAGTGGGCGTGGTCAGGGTCATGTAACCTAAATTTAAAATTTGGGACCCATCCGTAACTTTTGAAGGGATAAAGCTCGTCACGCTCGTCAAATTTTGTGCGCTAGTACAATGCATGAAGCCCTTTGTCGGCAGATAAAAATTTGACCCATAAAGGGGCGTGGCTTAGGTCACGTGACCAATTTCGAAATTTTGGCACCCCTTAATATCTTCAGAATAATTAAAGTTAGGAACTTCGTATTTGGTGCACACATTGAATATAACAATGTATTAGCCAACGCACAACAATTTGTCCCCTAAAGTGGGCGTGGTCAGGGTCACGTGACCTAAATTTGAAATTTGGGACCCCTGCATAACTTTTGAACGGATGTAGCTACGCACTCCTAATTTTGTGTGCTAACGCATCACGTGAAACCCTTTATCAGCTGATGAAAATTTGACCCCTAAATGGGCGTGGCTTAGGTCACATGACCCATTTTGAAGTTTTGGACCCATATTATATTTTTGGAACGGTTGAAGATAGAAACTTCGTTTGCTGCACTCATCGAGTACAACATGTACTAGCCAAAGCATGACAAATTGACCCCTAAAGTGGGCGTGGTGACGGTCATGTGATCTAAATTTAAAATTTTGGTTAAAGTTAGAAACTTCCTATTTTGTGAACACATCGAGTGTAACATGTTGTAACCAACGCACAACAAACTGACCCCTAAAATAGGCGTGGTCAGAGCCACGTGACCTAAATTTAAGAAGTGGGACCCCTCCATAACTTTCGAATGGATAAAGATACGAGCTCCAAATTTTTGTACATTTACACGTTGCTTGAAGCTCTTGATCTGCTGATGAAAAATTCACCTCCATGGGGACGTGACACATTTTGAAGTTTTGGGATCCGCTTTATAAATTCGGAACAGTTAAAGATAGAAACTTCATATTTGGTGCGCACATTGAGTATAACACGTACTAGCCAATGCATAACAAATTGACCCCCTAAATGGGGGTGGTCAGGGTCACATGACCTAAATTTAAAATTTGGGACTCCTCAATAACGTTTGAAGATATATAGCAACACGCTTGTGCGCGAATATACTCTTTGTCTTAGCGTATGAAAATTTTACCTCGAAATGGGCGTGGCTTGGGTCACTTGACCCTTTTGAAGAATCTGGAACCCGTTTATATCTTCGGAACGTTAAATATAGAAACTTCGTACTCGGTGCAACATGTATTAGCCATCGCATGACAGATTACCCCTAAAGTTGGCGTGGTCAGGTCACGTGATCTGATTTTACAATATAATGTAAAAGTTGCTAATAAAACAGCAAATATCAATGTAAAAAAACTTGTCAGTTTAAAACATGGTGTAAGGGCGATTTCTTTTCCCATTGTATCGTCAAATGATGCGGGGGTCCAAGCAGTAAATATGGGGATCACGTGACCTAGATTTGTAAGGGCAGCCAGTGCGTTCTGTCTAATGTCCTCGCAAAAGTGAACTGTGCTGTTTTCTATGTTTGATTTATCGCCCTTACACCATGTTTTAAACTGACAAGTTTTTTTCATTGATTTCTTTTAGCTTTCATGGCATATTCTGAAACATGCTGAATCAAGCAGACTCGATAAAAAAGCTAAGTTAGTATTAACAAGTTTAATGCCATAAGTGCGCTAGTGGATGTGGTAGAGTGCCGAAATTGCTTTCGGGAGGTTGCAGGTTCGAATCTCGGCCTGGGCTACTTCGCACCAGGGTCTACTCAGCCTTCCATCCCTGCGGAGTCGATAAATGAGTACTAGCTGCGGCTGGGAAGGCAAAGGGTCAATAACTCAATATAACTCATTCCGCTTGCGGATGAAACGCAGGCAGTGCAGGTAAAACTGTGTTATCCCTTGACAATGCGTGCTATACCTGAGCGCCTTAGAGACGCTTCGTGTGGAGGCGCTATACGAATCGACTACCTTTACCTTATTTTTTTAAAGACAAGAATATCGTTGCTCTTTTTGAATTCAAAGTAAACCCTAAGACATGTTTACCAAACCCAGACTATTTGGCTCCAGAGACACCGGTAAGCAGCGCATAGATTAGATGGTATAAGAATAGCTGTAATGAATTGCAGTCCGCACCTTTATACTCAATATTCTGAAGCCTTTATGTTATTCCTCTTCCTAAAATCAATGTGGGCCAATAAAAATCTGTACATTTCTATTATTATGTTGCAGTCCAGCTTTGTGTTTGCATTTGATAGTGGCTTGAAAGTACCGAGAAGTGCGTTACCATCTCAGAGCCACAGTCAATCAGAGACATCTCTATAAGGTACCAGAAGTTTGGTTCCACGCCGGAAATGCGTCAGTTGGCTCGAGACGTGGTCAGAATGGAATGTCGGCCGTACCGTTCGTTTCAGCCGCTCGTCTACGTGTTGAAATTTCGTGGCAGGAACACCGTCTTGATGCCACTGATCGGGTAAGACGTTATTGTCGGTCATTTGTATTGTCTGCTATCTACACACCCAATTTGGACAAGCAGAAGGTAACTTGAGTTGACATGTTTTCGGTTACTGTCTATTCGTCGGTCTGTTCGTTTTTAAGACAACGCATAAGTTGTTCACGGATCTGTTTCAAACACTCAGTATCGATGGCCGATCAAAACCAACGCTCGTTTACGGCCATTTTCCACGAGAACCGGGTAACAGTATCATCATCGTCGTCGTCGTTGTCGTCATGATCATCATCCATGTTTATTTCAGTCACTGAGTCCATGCGTCTTTATGTATGGACTCAGTGACTGAAATAAACATTAAACTTTGAAAAACATTAAGCATAAAACACACAATAAACAAAAGTACATACACGAAAAAAGAACTATCTACACACCTAACATATCATACCAGCATTGACAATGTTAGCAAATCACCACTTAGTCTAGTTTAAGACAGTGTTTTGAAGACGCCAGACATATGTCAACATTCTGAATTTTATTGGATCAACGGATTGATGGAAGTGGTAGTGACAAGTGAAGTGGAGCTATAAGACTCGCAAGGCTCCAGTCAAACCGGCACCACCAAGATACCAACAACCAGCTTTTTACTTGCCGGATGCCCTTCCTGTCGCCCAACCAACAATGTCCGCACTGAATGGAAATGTATCACACTCCATGGACTTGCCCATCCGAAGCTCACCATGTGTCATTGACCACTACATGTAAAGGCTCCTGGTTATCTTGGGGTTGGTTGCAATGCTCCGCATCAGCCGTCTGACTACAATACCCGAAACCCACGCCCAGACGAGATACAACAGTATAGGCAATGAATGTCTAATTGCGTGTTCCTCCGCACGACAACCGAAAAGCATTGAAGTTTGATTGGTATACCGGTCGCGCCAAAATGTAGGCCCCCTAAAGAATTTTGCTATTTTTTAAAGAGATATGACACAAAAATGTTACACGCTAGTGAACCATTCACATATTAGCAAATCTGGAACGTTTCATTGCATTACATTCAAAATTGACAAAACTGCATTGCTTTTAGTCATGGCAACTTAGCATTTGAGACGTTATCAAAAATTGGCTCAACCATTCAAAACGGCGCAAACACCGTAACTATGAACAATATTTGAGTAGAGAAAAATGCTCAGAATGTCTTCCCTCACCCTGCACTACTCTTGTTCAACTATTCTAGAACTCGGGACAACATTATTAAATGGACCTGCGGAAAATGGTCCCATATTTTATTTATTTATTATTATTTTCCAGAAATCACAATGAGACACAGGGTTTTATCTAGGATTCAATCTCAGGGGGTGTAACCCAAAAGCAGAGGTCCCTTCCCTCCCCTGCCTCCCCCTTCCCTCTCCCCTCCCCCGCCCCCACCCCCTACCTTCCCTCCCCTCCCGGCCCCTCCCCTCCCCTCCCGTTAGAAGTAGGGCCCTTAAAACCAGCTAGGGGGCCTGGGGGAGCGCTGCAAGCTCCCCCAGCGGGGTCTGGGGCGGAGCCCCAGCCGAAATCGAATTTGGTGCATTTTAGCTGCAAAACAGGACATCTGGTGGCAACAAATTAAGCAATATTCCTAAGAATAAAATGACCAAATTTTGTACATTAGCATCTTGTTATTGTTTATTACCCCTTCGATCACGATCACACAAACACCCCCATAAACACCCCCTGATAACCCCCTTTGAACTTCAGATGGTTGGGGTGTCGCATGAAAACTGGGGGGGGGGGATTATAACCCCCCTGGGGGGTCTGGATAAATCACTGATGAGACAATCACATGTAAGCAAGAATGAGGCAGGACAGTGAGACCAACATTATAGTGCTTAACACTGCCCTAAAGTATAAAATACCGAGAACTAAAAAACACAAACATACCGGTATAATTACACACAAACACATACTAAAAAACAGTGCAGAAGCCAGAGACATCTATCGCCCGTAGAGAACGTTTAAAAGCCTTTACAGAGGAAAAGAACATCACATGGCAAACTATTCCAAACATTAATCACACGCTCTGAAAAACTGTGCTCCAGTGCTACTTTTAATTCAGAAACTGCTTTGGGCTTCGGATGAAGGTTTCAAAATATCTTTGTGTTTCGCTTCCAAGACGTGATATCTCAATGCTATTCAAAATTGGAGAGTTATTAGGTGGCCATTGTTCCTTTTCAGTCATTTGCGGACAGTTCTTGCAGAGACATTATTGAGCGACACGTGCAACGCGCGCAGAGCCTCATGCATATTGCTGAATTTGCGGCTCTGTCTGGCAGCAGTAATGAAACTGAGAAATTACTGAACAACTTCAATTAATGTTTGCAAAACATTATCACTAAATTGTCGTCACTCATAGTGACGTTATATTTGTGTAAAGATGTTATTAATTTTTGTTGAAATAAATGAGAATTAGTTAACTCAAAATTAAATGCTCAAATGCTTCGGATAGCTGCATTTAATTTACAGTAGTTTTCTCGTTATTAGCCGTACCGAAATATAATTTGGCAAATATATGTGAGTGCAGGATTGTTGACCGTTTACATTGGTAAACGGTCAACAATCCTGCAAGATATTACAAAATTAACTTGGAATGTTGATAAGTTATCAGCAGGAGATTGTATGGGCTACTTTTCGGCGCGCCCGGTATATGTGACGATAACATCGATAATGAGTTTACGATTTTGGGACCATAAAAGACATGTGCCTGGGTTGCGGTTTTTTAAGTGCTCGACTAGTGTTGTACTTTTATGTGTTTTCAGCGAATTATTTCCGCGAAGCCGCTATCTGTACATGTATCGGGACGTAACGAAGACGGCCATGTCGTACTTTCGATTAGTTGGCGTCATACCGTCGCGAATGCTGATCTATTTGTTCGGACGACTGTCGGAGTCGGTGTCCGCCAGACTGTTTGCCTTGAGCGGCGAGATACATAGCGATTTCCACGTTCTGATCGAGAACGACTTGACTTTCGGCGCCATATATGTGCTGGTTAGCATGAAAGTGTATCTGGACTTTCGTCGTCGTGGTTTCGACATCAGCGCCATTCGCTACGAAGATCTGGTTGAACGTCCTCTTGAAATCTGCCGACGTGCGATGGATGCATGCGGTCTGCCCGTCTCCTTCGCTGATAATATTGTGAGCTGTATGCAGGAGGACTCACAAAAGAACACACTAGTGTCCAAGTCGTCTCTCTCAAGATTCCGTGACCCGAAAGTGACGCCTGAGGTAAAGGATTCTCTGGATAGGCTCGCTGCCAAGTATGGTCTCCCGCCTGTAAGTGAGGGATATATTCTGGAAGGAACCATATCATAAGATCAACAATAGAGCCTGGCACCTGGCGATAGCGGAACCCATGAACATCCAGCCCACACCCTATTGATACCGAAATAGTTGATCCATTATTACATATATTTAATCTATCATTTGCCTCTGGAGAAGTACCTAGTGAACTAAAAGCTGCCAAAGTAATCCCAGTTTTCAAAAAAAAGATAAAAATATTTAGTTAACAATAGACTTATCTCATTATTATTAAGTGTTCTTGATAATGGATGAAAGGCTTATGTATGACCGAGGGGCAAATGACCGGGGGCATCTGACCGGGAGGGGGCGTCTGACCGAGAGGGGGCGATTGACCGGGAGGGGCACCTGACCGGGAAGGGGCGATTTACCGGGAGGGGCGTCTGACCGGGAGGGGGCATCTGACCGGGGGGCATTTGACCTGAATTGTGTTATAGGCAATGATGAGTCTGCAACTTGTTATGTATAATCACTACTGTGTTAAATATAAGTTTGCAGGAAATAATCTACAGATTTTATAACTTGACATGTTGTAATATGTAGTATTCTATTACTGGACTATTACTGTACAGTATTATCGCAATATTTCAACTGTACTGTAATACGTGCTTTGTATTGCACGCTCTTTGTGTAGGCCTAGCCGTGTTGGTTGGTTTTTTCTTTTTTTCTTCTTTTTTGGTGTTATTACAATAAGTGATTATTCAATTTTGTTATCTATAATAGTCTCCAATTGAGATGGGCTTCTACTCTTGTGGTTTGCCTGTGTTTTTGTACGAATAAATTTCTCTCTCTTTCACCCTTGAAGTTTGGAACCCAGCTGGCTATCACAGCCACGTAAGATACGTCGGCAGCTTTATGTAAAGTTGTATGCTCGCGTGTTTAGTAGGCCCTAATGACGTACGTTTGCATACTGCTATGTACCGAATTGGCGGCATTAAGCGAACGGGCCCATTCTCTGTGCATAGGCCTATTCATGCCTATATCGCCGCATTGTTGCGTGGATGAAGTCCGTTAGGCGGTGTTTACAACTACAGTTCAATTGCGATTCGACTGCAATTCGACCCCGCTAAGACCAATCGACGACCTACGTTACGGCCGTGGGCATAACTGCGTGTCGGCTGCTGCACTCCGATTCGACCGTGACTTATCAATCAATTAATCAATCAATCAATCATCTTTATTTGCTCAACTCAGCACAAGAACAATGACAACAATTGCACAAAGTACACCGTGAGCAGGACAGCAAGGCTCGAAGAATGGCACTAGCTGCCCTAGATATCTACCATTAATCCAACTAACACAATAGTGAATACTATTCACTAAGATAAAATCACAATGACTGATCAACGAAAATGACCGTTTATGCGTATTTAGGAAAATTGGTAAAATCGACATCAGTAATACTGTGTCTAAAACTACCAAGGGTACTGAAGCTTACATTTGCTGGCAAGGAATACCACACGCTGACAACTCTTTCAGCAAAAACCGGTAGCGAGTAGGCCCTACTGTTGTTGCTATGTGATTTAAACAGTTTGTAAGCATGTCCTCTGGTCTTGCTAACATGACTAAATTCGACCTAAAATCGTGATTAACAAGGTCATTGGCGCAAAAACCCTACTACGTTTTCAGCTGCTACGCCGCCAACAATGCATTTTGCCGTGGGACATTATCGTTCATAGAATGCAGTGGTGAAAAATTTATGGGCTGCAGGTCTAAGCTGCGACTGCTTGTTAGTGTCAAAGCACCTTCTTGGACATCACAGTTCATGACAGGGGTTCATTAGGCGACGCCAGACGGGCCACGATGGCACATTTGCCGACTTGAGCCGCCACTGCATAGGCGTAGACTGATACAGGCCTAATTGCTTAGGCAGACCACCGTTTGCGGCACGCTTCATATAGCCACACGCTGCACGTGAGCGTTCGAGAAGACGGGTCTGGTAGTATAGTTACTTGTACAAAACATCGAGGAAAGGTTTGTTAATTTTCTGATACGTACTGCCGATGTTGCTGTTCGCGATGCAGCGACTAAGACTCGTTGACTTAATGGTGATGCGCTGGTTTCAACTATGCAAGATTCGACTCCGATTCGACTGTCGTTCGACTGCAATTCGATTAAGCTATGACCTATCGACGACCCATGTTACGACTGTATAGCGCTATAGGGCTTCATTTATTATTATTACAATTTTTTACCCTCGGTTACCATGATCCCGAGGGAGGTTTAAAAATTAGAAAAATCTACAAAAAGTTGGGTATGTCTAGTAATCCGTGCAGTCACGATCTGACAAACTGTCATGCAAAAGAACCGTTGAAGTGCTGTACCAAGACTGAGCATCTCTGAAACAGGTAACTGGTTTCGCGGCAACGACATTAGTATGGCGAGCACAAGTCCAGCCCGAGCCTCAGACCGACCGCACTCTCACTGCCTCATCATCTAACTGCAGGCCGCATGCGGTAATTGGGAGGGCGAACAGCCAATCACCGCTATGCTGTGTGCAAGCAGCTAAGAAAGAGGCACGGCTGTGAGGTGAGAGTAGCGATGACTCCACAGCTGCCTTGTCCGCCAACACGCCAGGGCGATCCTAAAATGGCTGTTTAGGAAGCAGGATCTCAAGAATGACTGAAGGAATTTGTTGTTAGAAGAAACACAACCAGACAAGATGTCGGACTGGAGTGACAGGGTGCTTGCGGCGGAGGCCACAAAGGCGGGAAGTGCCAACGAAGACACCCGTCTGATCCCCAGTCCTCCATCACGGACTGTTATGTGCGGCGTGATGTGCTGCTGCCGACTGTACTGTTCATTTACGGATTTATTGTTTCTCTTTCGTGTTTTCGGCCGTCGAAGTTTCTCGTTTTTCTCGTTTTTCGGCCC
>Ga0049107_10000648_pt1 | contig 11024 bp, 7 predicted proteins | sample WorMetilPIANOSA1_FD_61187 | JGI IMG/M metagenome (GOLD analysis project Ga0049107, IMG submission 61187) | Marine gutless worms symbiont microbial communities from Max Planck institute for Marine Microbiology, Germany - Olavius ilvae PIANOSA.1 | ecosystem: Host-associated > Annelida > Digestive... | reverse complement strand
TCTGAGTGTGTTGTGAATGAGTAGCTGTCTGTACCTCTGAGTGTGTTGTGAATGAGTAGCTGTCTGTACCTCTGAGTGTGTTGTGAATGAGTAGCTGTACCTCTGAGTGTGTTGTGAATGGCTGTTGCAGCACGTTGGTCACGTGCAGCTTCAGATGACAATGCAGAATCACAGCAGCCATGCGAAGTTCATATGCAGCCTCTGAACCCAAGGTAGTGCCGAGTGATTTATCAGTTACCTGAGCATCTGGTTGGTTAGTTAGTTGATTGGTGCTTAACGGCACTTTCAGCACAAACAGGCTATATCGTGCCATAGGAGTATGAAATGTTGCGTTGATGTATGTCTTTACGCAAGATTAGGCCTGTCACCATATAACAACTGTGTAGTAAAGTGTTTTGACACTGTTAGTTGGGCAGTAGAAAGGGCATCTGGCATGTTAGAAACTGAGTGATAGCGATCTGAGTGGAGTTGGGTGTAAATGATTTGCATGTCTTCCAATTATTGCCGTCATCTCTTGCTGCAACAAAATGCAGAATCACATGAATTTTTAAAATGTTTTTAAAATTAACTTTAATGATTATTAAATAATGACTGTTTTGTTTTTGTTTTAGATGTGAAAAACGTGCAACTTGGAATGTGTCATTCACAGTTAGTATTTATTACCATTTTAATTGCATGCAACCCTGGATCAGTGGTTCAGGTGGCGGACTTGCTGCCAGCGAGCCTGGGTTCAGTTCCCACTGGTACCCATGTAAGTCATTGGTTGTGGCTGGAAGGGCAGCTGGCCAAAGTTGTTCCCATGCACCAGTAAAAGTCCTACCTTACCTCGGTACCTTGGTAGGCACGTCAGAGTCCTTAAACAAGGGAGTCATTGTCGTTATAATTGGACGTTCGGACGTTAATTGCATGTAGTAAATGTTTATTTACTTTCCCTGCACCACTAGGCAGTGCAGATAATATTTTGAGACGACTTTGCATTATGCGTCTGTTAGCAAAATTATGAGGAAATGACTTAACCAGTTGAGTTTTGGCTACTGAACCACTAAATTTCATGAAAGTTGCATTTTGAGAGAATCAGTTACATAAATATAGTCGGCTGATTATATGAGTTGGCACCAAGGAACTCAGTTGTGGTTGTTTGTTTACATTGTCAGATTTCAAATTTTAAGTCTGCTTTTACTGAGCTTGGTCACTTGCTCATAACAGTAGTCGCCCAGATTTGAATGGAAAAGGTGATTCACTTTGCATATGCAGATATTCGCGACTGGAAAACTTTCACGCAATTAAACAACATGAGAAAATAACGAACATTCCTGCTCATGAAATAGTAAATAATGTAACACATATGGTACAGAGGCAGCGTTTGCATCCAGTGAGTGGCAACAGTTGGTTTCTTGCCATCTCCCTCTCCCCTTTCTTTCCTTTCCTTTCCACTCTCCTTTCTGTCCTCACACCGAGCTAGGGGACTTGATGAGCTCTGTAAGCTCCCAAGCGGGTCTGAGCAGAGCTCGGCCGCCAGTTTTTGTACATTTCTGGGCAAATAATTGAGTGCCTAGAGCCATGAAATTTAAATTGAGTAAATTGAGAACATGCTTACATGTTCGTTTGATCATTTTCAATTGAATTTTGCTGTTACAGCAAATGACTGTCAATGGGTAGTAACAGATAACGGTTTTGTTTATTGCATCCTGATTGGGAAATTACATTTCATATCTCAAAAAGTGGACAGTAGAGAATAAGCTTTGCTCACAAGGACTGAGAACGGAATGGGGCAGCAGCCACTGACACTGCCAATAAGTGACGCTGTCTGTGGTAAAGGAAGACTGGCACACATGGCAAATGGCTCAACAGTAGGCCTAAGTAACGAAACCAGTGACCGCTAGTATAACTGTCTGTCAACTGTGTATGCAATCACAGAGTGATGATGAATCCAGTGAAAGATTGAGCAACAAACAACAGCCTGCACAGGGCAAAGACCAGGATGCTGATGAAGACATCGGTAGCACATCAGTTCGTGCCAGACGCTCGGCCGGCACGAGGACCGCCGCTAATGACCAGCAGGACAGCAGCAAAACGGAGCACGTTGAACGTGACTGGAGAAGAGGCGACCAGTCTGCACTGAGAGTTGTGCAAGACCCGGCAGCTGAGTCATCCGCATTGCGCCGTGGAAAGCGAAAGAAAAAGTGAAAAAGTAAACGACGCCATGTCAAAGTGCTGTTACTGATAAACTCACTGTTGTTTGTATGTGAACATGGTCACTCATGCTTAGCAAACGATGATTTTGTCCTCAACAGTAGAGAAGATTATGAAATGCCTACTGTGTGACCTTATGTGTCTGTGAACAAAGTAACTGATACAGATTGGGATAAAATTTTGCACAGTTAGCGTATGAACCTGGGACAGATATATTAGATTTTGAGCACATCCTCCCTCAGGCTAATTTTGGACACACTGTGTATGTGTATGCTGAAGTCATTAAACGTAGCACAATCAAAATGGATACAAGTATGAAAGCGGAATGTTCTATGGGAGTCAGCTACACCTCCCCATACAGACCAATTTTTCACCCAATTATGCGCACACACACCATTTGACGCACCAAATTTGGCATGGTAAGCCATGATGGGGGAGGAAAGTTTCTGCAGTGTCAATCAGCCACACCACACACCTGGAATCTGCTTTGACACTTTTGGTTGAGTGACAGGAAGGGCATCCGGACTAAAAATCACACCAGGAATCCACAACGATTCTTCTATGAGAGACCTATGAAGGTCGTGGCCTAGTAGGAATGATCTCTGAACAATAGGCTGGTTCAACAAAACCATAAGTAGCACTGGTATCTGCAAATGATCAGTCTGCAGACCAGTCGTATGATACTGAAGTTGTGTGCAGGTTGACAGAGTTGTCGGGTCGCTGCATCTGTAGCATCTTAGCTCCTGTCAGATGACCTCCAATCTAAACGTTTACCGAAATCAGATTTTGGCCCTGGGGTAGCTAATGACGCTACCCAAACCACCTAGACTGGCCAACCCTCTCCATTCCTATCTGCCCAGACCTAAAACCAAGTGTCTGCTGTTATGCTGCTGCGGTTGCGGTTGGACTGAGTTGTTTGTCAATGTTGTGTATCTATTCTTTGTTTATGAAGATGAATATAACCCCTGAGACACTGTGTCCTTGCAGTATTGTCTACTGAATACTGTCGGCGTTTTTGTATGCTGCATGTCAGTGAGAACAGTCAGCCAATGTCACGGCAACACTGCAAGTTTCTGATGACACTGCAGTGTGGTCGCACAGCACATTAAAACTATATCTTACAGCAGGTGTTTTTATACAGAGTTCTGCTGATTCCTAGATTTTGTTCTTTTATCAATGATTTTACTAAGTACTTTAGAACTATTTTCCATTGATGTTTTTATTTCATTACTCTGTTCGTTATTGTGAAGCACTGTGTAAGTTACAATCCTTTTTGATTAGGATTGATTATACATGTAATTGTGTTACTGGTCTTCCAGCCGATTGTTGTACACTAGTACACATTTTAGATACATATTTCATAAACATTCCTTCAGTGATTTGAAGCTGTTGGTTGGGTGTCAGGCCTTTTGAGGACTGTTAGTGTAAGATTTACGGGCCCGTAAATCTCACACTAACAATCCTTAAAAGTTCTTCTTTAGAAAAACTGTGGGGGACCTGGCCTAACCTGGAGTAATCTCCAGAATAATAGTCCGGTTAATAATAGTCCGGTTTCATGTACATCTGCTAAGACTGGTTTTGTTTTTACCATATCGCCGGTCCACGCAGAAACATCGGTGCAACATGTTTATGCACGTGTCAGTAACTTCGTCTATTGTCATGCAAGAATGCACGACAGTCACTACATGATGGAAGGCAGGCTCCAACATGTGGACAACGTAATAATGATTTTATTGCACAGTTTCTGCAGTATATATAGACATATACAGTGAACAGTGAATTTCACAAACATACTGTGCTTAATCTCACAACATAGTACACGCGGCAGCCGTTCATTCATGTTATTAACAAATAGCAATGTTTGTAAATCTCCAAGTGTGCCTCCAAAAGTCTCATGTTGCATACAACTCCAAAATTTCTACAAAATACTGAAGCAAAGTTCACAAAATTGTACAGGCGAACGGGATCACATACTATGTGCTGTATAGGACAAGTTTTGTGTGGAGATGCAAGTGTCACATTCTTAATGACTATAAACTCTCTTCTGCTACTGAAAGTTAGTCAGTTAGTTGGTGTTTTACGGCACTTTCAACATAATCATGCCATAGAAGTAGGAAATGTATCACATAGGGCCGGGGAAGAACACAAATATCATGCAATAAACAACAAAATAATACAATAACAAGAACAACCAAAAGACAGAACACATACTAATGAAAATTAACAATATATAAAAAGGGGCCCTAATAAACGATACAATTAAAGCATGCTAAGATATAAAACACAAACTAGACCTGGTTTAGTTGCCTTGTATGATATCTGGCCAGGAAATGGAGCAGGTCTATTCTTACAACCATGGAGCCCGCAGGGAGCTCTGCTACCGAAAGAAATGCCATAAGACAGCAGTGCCTCTAGAGGTGAGACCGCATCACCAATGACGGGCTATTTAAATCAAGTGACTTCTAGATAACGATTTTCATCATTTTACATGATTTAGGAGTTTTGAAAATTTAACTTTCGACACTGATCACTATCACCAGCTGTTTGTATACACAGTGAAGAACAACAGTGAGTATGTTCTGTGCGACTGTGAAACATCATACAGTATGTAATAATGTCCAGTGTTGTTACAGTGACTGAGCAAATGAAAACTTGAAAAGAAGTGCTTTCTTAAACAATGGGTAATCAGCCCGTGTTACCATCCCAGAAGGCCTCCTCTGGGAGACTTGATGGGACCTGACCTAACCTAGGTGGGCTAAGCCGTTGCAGATATATGCCAAGTAGATGGCATAGTTTTCCTTTTTCTTCATATTTTGTGCGAGTCAATATCGAGTGTATATTAACCTACTTTGCCAAGTTTTATACTGCTATGGGAAATAATGAGAAAGCTACATTATTGAAACAAAATTTCCTTGACTACATGTAGATTTTTAAACGTTTTATTTAGAGTTAATTCCAATATATTTCACCCGAAATCGAAATGTAATACCAGATTGACACTAAGAATTTAACTGATATAATACTTTTGCAAACAGTAATTAAAGTTTTTTGTTACTGCCTCCAACGTTTGTTGAAACTGCAACAGAGCTGCCAGGACTGACAGTTACGGCAAATGGGGCTCTGCACACTGCACTTGTCGCTCAACAATGCCTGCACATGGACTGTCCACAAATGATCCAGAAGGAAGAGTAGACACTTAAATCTCTAGATTTGAATCCCTTCAACTATTATGTGTCGTGAGCTCAGCTGTGCTTGAACCTTTTTGAAAGCTCCATGCAAAGTCAAAACAGTTTCTCACACTGGAGAAGATATGGGACAATTTGCCATAGGTCCACTAAACAAAGCTGTTCTGAGTTTAACGATGAGGTTGAGAAAGTATATGGAGGCTGGTAAAGGTCATTTTCAGCCATAACTCCAAAAATGTGACAATATGACAATTTTTGATAATGTCAACACTGCCTGCAAAATTCTTTGGTGCACCGAGTATACTGCTCTGACATAGCTAAAAAAACTAATGCATAAAAATCGTCTACACATTAACAATGAAACTTGCAAGAATGTCATGCAAATGTACTCAAAAATTCTTCAACAACTCTTAACCATATAAAAGCAATGGCATGCACACTTTCACCGTCATACAACCATGTAGCATACAAAAAGCAGTTGCATGTACATTTTCAACATTCAATACAACAACCTAGCAGTGATGTTAAGGCCTCGAGGCCAAAACTTTGGCCTCGGCCTTGAGCATTTGGCCTCGGCCTGGCCTTGAAGGTCTTGTTAACTTGGCCTCAAAATGTGTTATTCAATGCAAAATAATATTGGCTGTATCCATTTTGTAGTTGTATCTTTGCAAGTTTCTGTTTGCAGTTTCATTATTTACTTATATGAATGATGTGAGCTGCTTTGAATATTTATTGGCTTTTTTCTTTACATTTACTAAGATGGAGCAATCTGGCGATGTGTTCTTATTCATCTACGTGGCCTCGTTCACGAAGACTTGGCCTCGGCCTCGTGGTTCTGACCTTGACCTTCCTTGGCCTCGGCCTCCTGGTTCTGACCTCGACCTCGGTGTTTCGGCCTCATTTAACATCACTGCCACGTGGCATACAAAGTTACAGTAGCCATAAATATAAACATAAACAGCCATACGCAGATTAACAGTAGCAGAATGTAAAACAGATTGTCCAAGTTAAGGATATTGCTGTACCATTATTACATCCGCCAAGAATGTTACGTTTTTGCCTGTGTGTTTGTCCCTCTGTCCTCAGGATAACTCCTAACATTGTTGATGAATTTTGACAAAATATTTTGGACGAGTGGGATGTGTGACTAGAAACATCTGATTAGATATTGGGATTTTGGAGTGATCCAGATAACGATGGATACTGGATAGAGAATATTTAAATAGAATTTTTACCATTGTGGACATGGATTTTTTATTTTGGAAATTTGCTCAAAAAGTTGTCAATGAATTCTTGTGAATTTTTAAGGGTTCGGATGTCTCACTAGCAACAAACCTTTCAATTTTGATGGCTTGGATCATGATGTCCATCCAGGAATCTCAATGTTTTAATGGCCATTTTCCAGATAAACCTGGGTTAGCCGGTGTTTATTGAAGCAAAGGATGGTGGAGGTGGTGGTGACAACTGGACTATTGCAGCTATAAGTCGTGCAAAGCTCCAGTCAACTCAACACCACCAACAAACCAACATCCAGTTTTTTTACAGGCTGGATGCCCTTCCTGTCGCCCAACCAACAGTTTCAAAGCACTGAAGGGAAAAATATCACATTCCGTGGACTTGCTTACCCCAAGCTCACCTGGGGGTCTTCCAACTTTTTCTCTGACCACTAACAGCTCCTAGTTACCTTGGGGGAGGGTTGTAATGTAAATGTAGATTTATATAGTGCATCATCACACAGCGCCTCTAATGCGGGTTGCCATGCCTCTCATCAGCCCTCTGATGTCAGTATCCCATGCACTCAGGAATGTTAATGGAATTTTTACCACTGAAGGATAGGGGCATCCAACAACACATACAATTACTACCACGCTCAGGGAGTATGAGCTGTCTTGGCGGATGTCTGTGGTTTCTGATTGCTTCTAGTTAAAAACTACAACAGTTTACCGACATACTAGCTAACTAACGGTTGAAAACATAACCGTCCTGTATTGTAGTGAAAAGCAGCAGTTAACCCGCGGTTAGTAAGTTCACATTACAGCATAACAAAGAGATCAAATATTGCCAGAATAAAAACAACAATGCACCACCAACAGCAACAAAACTGAATATATGATGACTACGCTACAACAGTGTACAGCAAAGCTGACAGCTTCGTCTACCGCACACCAAACTGACACTGAAATATCAGCTATACAGTTCGAATGACAACTACAGCAATGCAGCTGCAAAGTTCTGATAACTAATTAATCAATTAATAAACACTCTGACACAGTGGCCTCGGAGTAGGACGGATTTGACTGGGAGTCGGAACTCGCACTTTAGCGAGTTCCACTCCTGGATGGACCATTGTGCAAAAGACTTTGGCAAGATTCTCGCACCCCATCGGCTCCGTCACCAAGCAGTATAATTTGATACTTGGCATAAGCTGGCAGGTAGCCTAAACAGGTGCGCCACACAATACATTTGTCTGGTTTTCATGGCCTTGCAGTTTTGGCTGGTGTCTAGCTAACAGCCGAGAAACTGAAGATCAATGCCAACTTGTTTAATACAGAACGACCAAAAATCGGCGTGGAAACATACGGGGAGAGCGTTTTTAGGAGGTCAGCCACGCCATTGCATTTCCACAAATGCCTTGCATGGTTTGTCAGCGGCAGCCGAGTTTCTTGTCAAGATATTGCGAGATATTAGCCAAAAAATGCAATTTTCCTACCCCATGTATTTAATACCCACGCTTAAGGGTCCCCCTAAAATGTTGTAATGCCAGATAACTACAAACTAGAACGATGGTTGTATTTCCCTTAATTTGTTAAATACTTTTTGTTAGATTAATTTTCCACGGCTTAATTGAATATTTTGTTAGTAATTACTAACAAAATATTCAGTTAAGCAGTGGATGCTTGGTTAAGGCTAAGGACTCGCCTAGAAGACCTGGACTGATTTCCACCAAGAAACACGCAGCACAACACGCCAGTGTGAAAGGACATCCAACCACACTGTTCCATTTTCCTAGAAAGAAGTGCCCCTTCGATGTGAGTGAGTACCTGCGAACTCTCAAATGCTAAAAAAACGTCAATCAATTAACAATTAAATACATGACATTAATAAATTTGTAAAATATTTATTGTTAGAAGACATAAATAATAATAATAATACCTGCACACCTACCAATGCCAAAATAATAATAATAACCAGTAATTATTCATAATAATTTCCACTGATAACTGACGACTACACTAAAATGTTGCGAGAAGCAACTTGCAAAGCATTACAAAACCAGTGCGTTACGGCAAAAATTGCCATATCAGCTGGACTAGACAATTAATGTTCATAATAAAAATGCAATCATCAATAAATAACCTGAAACAGAAAGGACTGACAAGCAAGAAATAACAGCAGAAATCTAGTCGCTGGTTAGACACACTCAACGAACTATTTTTCTATGAACATCAGCTGCATGATTAAAGCTGTCAAAATGTAAAAAGATGATGTGCTAAAACACTGACGCTGGATTAACTACAGTGTGTGTGATGTGACAAAACAGTGACGAGTCGGTCATTAAAGGTGCTTCTACAACAACTTGACTAAACTGACAGCACAGCACATATATTCAAGCTAAGTAGAGAGGCGCCGCAGAAGCACTTTTCATTCTGAAAGTGAACAATCTGAAGTGCATTACAAACTGCCAAAATTATCAGCTCAGAATGATATACTGACATACACAAGTGAGTAAGTAAGCCATTTTTACTACAACGATAAAAATTAACAAATTTCCATCAAATACTATAGCATTAGCAATAAATGTTTAACAATGTGGCATAACAATGAACCACTTCACCTCACACATGTATGCACAGTACCATGTAAAGTTATGACAGACAAAATTGCGACAAAACAGTATAATTTCACGTTATTGTTAGCAAAAACTGGAGGATTAAGACAAAATAACTTTCTGTTTGTTCTAAGCATATGAAGGTTCAAAGTGTTAACGACTTGGACACACTGTCAGACGGTGACATCACTGCAGTACTGCACATGCATTATGTCATGACAGCAAGCATGGTCTCACTCGTGAATATTGCGTATACAGACAGAATGCCTATCGCCACCGACTTATTTCAGGCAAATAATTGTTTTTGTCTTTAACCTACAGTTCTTGCTGAAAGTTATGTGAAATTAAATTATCTTGTTACAGTTTTGTCTGTCATAACATTACAACATAGTGTGTGTACATATACTACGTGAAGTGGATAGTTTTAATGCTCACTGTGCAGCATTCACTGCTGTAGATACAAGCCAAATTTAATGGAAATTTGTGAACAATTTTCAATGTTATAGCAACAAAATATTTAGCTATTTTTGTATACACAGCACGGATTACACATGCTGTAATCATGAATGAATGAATCAGTAAACTGTAAGTTGACGTGGATAAGTGCATGCATGTGTGTAAGTGAATAGCTAACGTGAAGTCTCAAGTCTTCAGCTGCAAGTCACAAGTCCAGTCCCAAATGTTTTAGCTCATGTGTCAAGAAGAAACTGTCCAATTAAGTAACTGCAAGTTTTTAACGTGGGCCGAGAGCGGACAGCCAATGGAGTCTGTCACACGGAACACATAATGAAAAATCAAAAAAAAAACATGAAAATCCGTGAAGGTAGGCCGTTAGGTACCGGCAATCTACGTGGGAAGACATGCAAAATGTGTTTTTAAACACGGTGTGGAGGAGTTTTGTGCAGAGTTAGTGTGCAGGTATGAATGAGGATGATACACTGACATGAGGAAGACAAAGGACTTGGCAGACTGGTGAGAATGAAGCTGGCAAATGAATCAGTAAGTTGACGTGGCTGTCTGTACATAACAATACCAACAAGCACACTTCATGCAACAGACACAACAATGACAACTGCTACTTTCCACTACCACTTCCGGTTTCTGTGTAACTGGAGATCACTCCAGGTCAGGTCTGGTCTACTCCCCCAAAGATCTCTCTCTCTAAGAACACCCAAATACCAAAGCACTGACAGCGTAACAAAATTGACAAGCTGTGCGGCAGCTACCACAATATGCTCCCGCCCCTCTTCTCTCTCTGTGGGCGCCTCGCTTGGCCAAGCCGACTGCACCTGACCGCAACGTAGCAGTAGGTTTCCACAGTGAATACGTTCTACGGTCACCACTGCAGCTGCCTTATGCGTAAACGCCGCGGTGAATAAGGTGGCCTGGTGACCTTGATCTTGAAAGTGGTGTCCGAGTCGCGTGTGACGTGGGCTACCTCTGTGCCAATTTTAGTCTTCCTAGGCCTCTCTGTTCTCGACTTAGGCCCGATGTATGCGACAGACAGAGATAGACAGACGTCAGACAGCATCATCGCTTACTGCCCCGCCTATTAGGGGTGGAGGCATAATAACAAGCAAGCGAAACAGTCTGTAAAGGTCCCTGCTCCAGAAAGAGAATGATAAACGACAAGTGTTCATTGGTCAGCAGGACTGCCCTCCCCCAAGGTAACCAGGAGCTATTAGTGGTTAGAGACGAAGTTGGAAGACCCCAGGTGAGCTTGGGGTAAGCAAGTCCATGGAATGTGATATTTTTCCCTTCAGTGCTTTGACACTGTTGGTTGGGCGACAGGAAGGGCATCCGGCCTGTAAAAAAAC
>Ga0049107_10000647_pt1 | contig 11026 bp, 10 predicted proteins | sample WorMetilPIANOSA1_FD_61187 | JGI IMG/M metagenome (GOLD analysis project Ga0049107, IMG submission 61187) | Marine gutless worms symbiont microbial communities from Max Planck institute for Marine Microbiology, Germany - Olavius ilvae PIANOSA.1 | ecosystem: Host-associated > Annelida > Digestive... | reverse complement strand
ATGCAGTGGAGAAAACCCATGACGTCACCATAGACTATGCATCGCAACAACAACAACGGCCTTATCTATGTATTTTCGACAGTGTACGCTGAATTCACCTAGCATTTGTAAAAATGCCACCCAGTTAAAATTTTCCTCACATTGTGTTTGATAACCATGCAGTATTTGGTTGTTGTTTCTTGTACTATGTGTGTGCATGTAAGAGATCCCAAAATTTGGGGATGCTGGGGCCCTGCCCCTTTACAATGGGGGTGCAGGTGACCCCCTAGAAATGTGCTACTCCACAGTCCACATATTTATCACAGAAAATTCTGTCGCTCTCGGTCAAACCATTTGGGTGTAGGTAGGGGGGCCCCGTGCGAGCTCCGGGGTTGTAAGAATGGACCCGATCCGTTTCCTGGCCAGATGTCATACAAGGCGACTAAACCAGGGCTAGCTGTCTGTCATATCTTGGTATGTTTTTTATTGTGTTGTTGTTTATTAGGTTCCCTGTTTATGTATTGTTAGTTTTCAATGTATGTGATATGTCTTTTGGTTGTTCTAGTTAAGTTGTCATTACTTGCCAAGTGATTGGCTAGAAAGTGTGAGTATATTTGACGTTTGCCAGTAAATTACATATGGACATCACACAAGTCCTTTGCCTTAAACACTGAGCCACAGCTGCTCCTTACACAGCTTGTTTGTTGGCTAACATCATTTGTCGTGTGCATTAAGAATATGTATTCTTTGTCCTGTTTATTACCACCTGACAATCACGTGTTGTGTGGGTGCAGATACGGTTCAGTATGGAAAGGCTGCTTAACCATGTATACAGGAAAGGGTGGTGATATGCATAAAATTGGAGAGTATGTTCTCATCATTTGGCTGTTTCCACAGTATATCGATTAAGAACTTGTTCAGAGTTTTGAGTAGTTTTTGAATCTGTACTCTATAGAATAGTAATATGGCAACTGTTGTTATAAAAGCAGATTTTAGTCCATCTGAGTGCTCAGAACCAACTCGTCTGGGCATTCTTTAACATTCTGTTGTAGATTAGGTTAAAGATAATTAAACAAAAACTTCATGTGTGTTGCAACTTAATTGGTTCTATGTGAGTTAAAGGCTTATAATTTAGCCTTATAAGGATAGTAATAGGGCAACTGATGGGGCTAAATTATAAGTATTTAACTCACATAGAAGCGTCTAAATTGCAACACATAAAGTTTATGTTTATGCTACGGTACATGTATTTCCATTGTCAGTATCAGCATCTGTTAAGTCAGATTCCCAACAGGAGAACCTGTGGGGAATCTTTGCCATAGGAAAACATTCCCAAATTTGTTACAAGCTGGATGCCCATCCCAGCAGAGTCCAGTCACTCAAGGCAACAAATATACTGCATGTAGAGTATTAGCACATCTCTGTTTGATTGCTGGAATTCATAGAACTTGAGATGGCAAACACAGTGTGCGATATCAGTGACTATCTGTTATTGAGAGAACTCAGAGATCTATAGTGTTCTTAAACAGTTAGGAGACGGTTAATGCATGAGGAATGTGTATCTGTTGTAGATTTTGTATGGTGTTTTCAGAAGTTCCATTTATGAGTGAACCTAATCCAGAGTATCTGAAAGTGGTAAAGTGCTTAGAAATATAACATGGAACCTTCACATTAAAGGGTTACTTTTAACTACACCATGTCCAGAAAAAGGGACAGCAGTATTTTGGAAATAATTTTCACAGATTTGAATAGATTTTCATTATGTTAGGCACGGGTTATCATAATACTTCCAGTAACTGGAAAATCACAGAATATATCCTGTTAGCACAAATGATGACATACTTGTGATGGCTTCCAAGATGACGTTTTCACTAGTGAACTATCTCCACTTTTGGTTGTACCAGTCCAGTTTTGGAACCCGGTGTAAAAACTGATGGCGTCAATTATCAGAATATGTTCTATCAGAGATACTGCACATTTCAGGCAAATGTTAAATTTTCCAGCAACATAGCCTGCTGATTCATCGCGCTGATACAGCCATTCGTCAATGGTGTTGTCATGTCTGTCATGCATCAAGGTGGCAGTGGACATTTTTACACTGCACACTAGCTGCGGTGCAGTGTATTGTAATTGGTCCTGTCTGTTTATTGCTGGGTGTGTTTGTATGTGGGTCTGTTACCATGATAACTCAAAAGTGCATGCATTGATCCTCACCAAACTGGGTTTGTAGGTAAAGGTAGTGAACATCTCCAGTTGATTAAATTTTGGCCGTCCTGTGCTCCCGGGAATGAGGTCTGTGGCGAGGTGAAAATGTTTGGCTCTGCCTTACTACAGCCAGCGTGCAGTGTTTGCGTCTCTGAGCACTTTTTTCATGATCACTGTTTCTTTCCTGAATATTACACTAATAATCACAACTGGAACAGTTCCAGACTATTAAGCCTATGTGTTTTCTTGCATTTGTACATTTTATGTGGTGTTGTAGTATAGTGAGCCTCTTTGTTCACAGCATGCAGTGTTTGCATCTCTCTTATTGCATTGATGAGAAGAACGTCAGTGATAATATTAGTTTTGCATCACCTTCATGGTGCTACTTGTCAAAAATTATATCCATGTGTTTGAATACTGTTATCAATGGAATGTGGGGCATACAGGGTGATAAAGTTACTGGAACATGCAGTGAAAGTGACAGAATGTGTGTTTGAATGAAGGAGGAGAGAAAGTAAAGATTGATAGTATACAGTATTAATTTATGCTAAGGGAAGGAACTGTTGATGCAATCTCACTGTACAAGACAGATGCAAGAGAAATGTGGGAGTAAAGGAAAGAAGTTTCTATTTTTCTTTTGTAGATTTGAAGAAAAAGACATTTGATAGAGTACCTAGAGAGGTCACTCGATGGGCTCTGATGAAGGCAGGAGTGGAAGAATTGTTGGTGAAGGCAGTCGTGGCAATATATCGGGGTGCACAGACAGTAGTTAGAACAGAAGATAGCAAGGCATTTAATGTGAAGGTCGGATTACTTCAAGGATTTGTATTAAGTCCACAACTATTTTTGATAATAATGGAAACTCAGCAGCAATAGAAAATACTAAAAGTGACTGCTGGTCTGCCATCATGTAGAGAGAATGCAGGCTGCAGTTCAGGTGACTATAGAAAAATATTAGTGGTTTTGTAAGAAAAACCATGCAAAGTTATTCATCACATACCATACCGTTATTACAATGTGTTGCACACCTTTTAATAAAACTGTGGTTTTAAATGTTTTATTTCTGCAGATCTGTTAGAAGTGAATTGAGTTTGGATTTGAACTGTAGCCAGAGACGGAGCAGAAGAACCAAAATGCAGGACAGAGGCGAAGTCCTACTGAACAGTCGTCAGCATCTTCACAAGCTCCGAACAACTCTACAACATCTGCTGAAGCACAGCTACCAGCTGCCCAACCGCTGAACAATCCTGCACTATCTCGCCAACCAGTGTCAGCGTTTCACCCTCCACCATCACTGGGTATGTCATCGTCAACTGTGTTTGTACAATATCACCTTTCACAGAACTTTGCTGGTTTTTCTTCAGTCAATATAATTGCACCGTTTTCTTTCTCTGCACGTCTTCGTCATGTGATGATCATGAAATCTGTCTTTTTTCATCTGTAATCTCTTTGCCATTAGTTTTAAACTATGATTTTTATGCCAGCACATATTGTGCCTAGTAGAAAGATTGTGCCCAATAGAAAGATTGATGCTTCGTTTAAACACATTCTATCACTTACACCACATGTTCCAGTAACTTTATCACTCTGTATGCTTAATGTCAGTATTGCAGTCAAAGGTTGGTTGACAGTTTGTTTAGATGTTATTTGTAAAATGTTATTTGTGCTGGGTGTTTATCAGTAAATTTGCTCCATAAAGTATCACTGTATCATTTTGTATAACATGACATTCACAGTCTGTCTGTAACTGTGTCAGCTTAATCAACATTGTTACAGTCATCACGTATATTGTCAATCCACCTTTTCTCTGACCTCCCCCCCCCCCGACTTCTTCCATGAGAATGTCCATTCATAGCTATATTGGGAAGGCTGTCTTTGCTCATTCTGACCACGTATCCAAAAAAAATTCAGACACCTCTGTTATAATTGTTTAGTAACACATCACATTGAGTACAGGCATGTTTGTTGACGCAACATATTTATGTCTATTTTGTAGGTAATCCAGGCATCCAGTTACAAGGAACGGGTCATGCCCATAGCAATGACTCACAAAGAAATAGATCATTTGGGCCAGCAGGGCAGTTGACTAATAATGGATCACGACCTATGAAACGCAGTCGTTGATAAAAACAAATAAACACCAAACTGTTACCTGAGTAATTCATTTGAAATAAAGTCAACAGTTAATAATAATTTGCAAATTTGTTGATAAGTCCCAATTCTTTGAGGAAAATATTAGTAGTTGTGTTATATTAGGCTTTTGATAATGGTGATACATTTACATTTTCTTACAAACTGTAGAAAAAAAATGGTACCAGCAACTGATTTTCAGCATTAGTTTAGACTATTAATGTCACTTTACATTACTGTGGTGCATGTTGCACAGATGTGGAAACGACACGAATCTGTACACACAATATTTCATTACACAAAAGTAGAGCACGATCATTTGATTAATATGTGCATCGCCATGCCAGTTTTTATATGAACATGACAGAAGATGGTCTTTTGAGATAACATGCAACATAAGCTGACACAGATACGATATGGTAGCTGGAGTACGGGTAGGTCACAAATTGAAAGGCCATGATGGCAGGCAAGTAGGTGACACTAATGACTGACAGCTTAATACTGTCTAAGGCAGGTGTGAAGAACAGCTGCAAATAGCAAGTTCCAGATAGTCCAAACAAATTGACAGTCAGTTCTGGCAAGTGGTTGCACAGCAGTGGAGTAATATAGTTAGCACATCCAGCAAGTATTTCCAACAACGTATGACATAAATGACACGACCATATACACACAATGCAGTGAGATGGGAAAATATGTGCACATCACTAACATGTAGAACAATATTATTTTTGTACAGCACACGCACACTATTTTTCCAAGTGAACCTGGGTTATCCAGTTGGCCCCTGGATTCTCCTCATTTATTCCTAAACTGCACATATTTTGAGACAGGCCTAAACTTTGCATATCTTTCCAGCATGGTATGGTATGGTATTGTAGTTTACTTCCCACTCGACACAGTATAGGTCATTTCGGAGACGGGGGGCGGGGAGGGGCGGTGAGCAGTGATGTGCATCTCTCATTCAGTAATGGAGGGCCAGCGACATAATAAACCCCCATAACAACGGCTCAAAGGGATGGAGCTAGTTCCTAATCCATGCTATAGTGGAGGCAGCTAAAGCTCTAGGAGGCTCATTTAAATTAGTTATGCTAGTTTCAAAAACTGTAAAGAGAGATGACTCAACTGCGCAGGGAAACATAAAAGTATAGACACACAAACAGCAAGCTTTTCTCTGGGCGTCCCCTCTGTTTATCAGCTGAAATGCATAGGACTAGATGGATGTGTCGGATTAAACTGAACGAAAGAAAGAACTGTCAATAACTGTTGGGACTGGAACCAGTTTGATGACTGAGATGAGTAGATTGAGATGGTTTGGACATGTTGAACGTAAATTTGCACAATGTGTGAAACTTTACATGCTATCAATTGAATGACCAAATCACACAGCAGACGTTATCTATTCAGCAGCGTTTCTTTTTTGCAGATCCAGCCTGCTCTAAGCGATACATTGTCCGGCGTTGCCTTTATAGTCACTGTTTTCACTTAATGAGTTTCACTGTACGTTACCAACACCATGCAAGTTTAACAAATATAACCACTCTGCACTTAACACTCCATGCTACCAAACCAAATTTTGGCAGAATTAAAAATAAAAACTCATAATATTTTGTTAACCAAAAAAATACTGAACACCATTTTTCAGTGTTTAACTGGCCGTTTTCCAAAGGTTTCTTCAGGCCTCCAAAAGAGAACCCTTGAAGATTGCAAAAGCAGGATTTTTGACATGCCAGATGCTCTTCCTGTTGCCAACCGACAGTGTCAGGGGTACCAAAGCACATAGCCACCACACATTCTGTTTTCTTTGGGGCAATACTTATTTTTTAAATACTGCTGCTATTTGCTTTTGACAGCAAGAAACAACGGTAATTGCACTGTATAGCTGCACTTTGTCATAACTGAATTTCCTGTCACTGTGTTGTATAAGAAACACTGGAAATCAATATTCATCATCAACATTGCAATGGGGATAGAAACAATGTTGTGGGACTACTATGGGTATGTCAAAGAAAGGCAGATATGGAGATGGCTATGACCCAACTTATAGCCAACTTAATGCAACTGAACTAATAAGAAAAGCATCATCTGAGCATAATGCTCAGTAAGAGTACTTATTTCCAAAATGTACAACAGATAGCTTTTGTAACAGTTCATAACGAGTACAGTAATTGCCACAATATATGGCCCTCCCTGTGGATAAGCTTCGGGAAGCCAGTTTGTTAATAAAACTATTAATGCAATCATGGAAGTCCTGCACCGAAACAGACCATTGGCAGTTAGTAAATTGTGCAAGGTGAAAAATGAAAATCTCGTAAGTAAGCGAGTATGCCCCTACCTCCAACTCGCCAAACCCAGTTTGGTGAGGCCGAAACTTCAAATTTTTAATTGCACCCCATGTGGACGTCTAACAAGGTGTAAGGAGAATAATCAACCTTCCCATCAGGACTTATGGGCCAGAACAAATGGATGGACTGCCACTACATGACGTTGATTCCCTATAGGAAGTGCCGTATCATACTTAATGTAATTCTGGTTATAACAACCTGAAAATATGTCAATAATTATTACATTGTTTGTGACTAAAAAACCTAAAATCCACTACACATTTGTACCTTATCCGTTAATGATAGCATTTGTTACATATTACGAGTTGCAGTTGCACTGAGCTGTACAGTGTACAACATAATGACCACTTACAGTAAACAGAGCACATATTTACACTGCGTGCTAAGCTGTGGCACAGTGTATTGTAATCAGTCCTGTCTGTGTGTGGGTAGGTCTGTTACCACAATAACTTGAAATTGTGTGCATTGATCCTCCCCAAACTGGGTTTGTAGGTAAAGGTAGTGACCATATTCCAGCTGATTAAATTTTGTCTGTCCCATGCCCCCTGGAAGGCGTCTGCGGCGGGGCAAAAATTTATGGCTCCGCGTTACTACAGCCAGCGCGCAGTGTTTGCACAGTGCTTTTTTCATATTACTATGCAAATTTAAAACACGCCGTATGTCAGCCATGCATGAAGGTGAATCGCAAGTGGTACATGTATATAGTAAATAACTATCATATATTACAAATATTATATATTACAAATGGCATGAGCAACGCAACATACAAATCTGTTAGATAGAACAGAAACATTATCTGCCTGATACACCTTGTTCGAGTTGGATTTAGAAAGTTTGTACAAGACCAATGCCCCAGGTAACAGACACGAGTCAGAAACGTCACACTTTGACACATTCACACTCGTCACAGTATCACTTCACGTTTAACAGCAATCACAATTTAGCAGATCTTCAGTGTCTATGAACACCAACAAGCCTTGGAAGTCTACAGCTTCTGTTCTTTTTGTTATTTGATTGTAAGACAGAACTTTCTGACATGCTTGAAATAAGAGGCGTACCAAGACCAAGACTACAACTTCCAAGATCTATCTTTTTTAAGTCTCAAGAACCTCAAAAGTCTGCGTGTTATCGAACACAACATTTAAATGTGAAGTAAGTTGTGAAATAGCAATATAAAGATTTTACATCTCACAATAAGAATTTACTGACCACAGACAGTCACGTGTAACTAAAATATTGTCAACTGCACCTTTACATTCCAACACTGGTGCTGCTTATTTACCAAGAATATGGCGCATTTGGCGGTTCTGGTCTCGGATTTTTGTGTCTGCACGTTCAACTTTTGGTGCAATTCGGTCAAGTTGATCATTCTGTGCACTTATCTCATCACCTAGGCCTACTGCAAGGCCTTTAAGACGAGACATACCATCTGACATTTGCTCTAAAACAAAATTCACACATTTGGTTAATGTAATTTAATTTCACACACTATGATATGTACTATGGTCCATCAACTGAACATGTAGCTGTCATTGTGTTGAATTTCATTAATATTTAAGTATTATGTGCCACGTTGCAGCCATATTAGTGTCTCAGAAATACAGAATGACATGATGTGCAAATTAAATTTGATAATAAAGAATGTCCACAGGAAGAGGGGTGTGGGTTAGGCAGAATGCAAACAAGTAAAGACAGGCTTCATCATTCATGGTATGTGGACCACCACAACATGGTAGTATTCAAGCACACTTCAAAGCATTCTTGTAACAAGTCTGGCAACAGCAGAGTCTAAATCTAAGCCTGCTAAGAACAAGCTAAGTCCAAGTCCTCTGATCCCAATCCCAAGTCCGTGTCCAATCTGACAGCTTTGGCTTTTAAATTATTTTCAGAATTAGAAATACATCACATTATTGACCGTGGTGACCTTTATTTTAATGTTGTGTAATTGGCGACCTTTAATCCATGCCCACCCGGACTTCAGTTGTCAGTTTCTGTTGATCTACAAAGTGGACCTGTAAAAGCTAGATACCAAAACTCATTAAGTCCAGGAAAAATGTACTCGAGTCCAAGTTCAGACTCGAGTACTACAAGACTGCTTCAAAGCTGTCTATATGTTGCAGCTTGGATACAGTCAGTGTTTGTACCCTGTGGGGCAAAAAACTGCACCCTTTTTATTTTCTCAATAACTCTGTCAAACCACCTTCTATGTTGCTAATTTTTGGCACACAGATACCTGACTGAATTTCCCAGCCCCTACATATTTCACATTATTTGTACATTCAAGCACAGAGAACCAGCTTAATATTCTTTTTGTTTGCATGGTAGCAGACGACAACGTAAATTATCTGCATACGTTCATCATGCGAAACAGTAAAAAGATCGGATTTTAATACATAACTTGCATGTACTTAAAAACTATAGTACTAAAAAATTAACGAATTTCCACAAAAAGGGTGGCTTTTGCGCAGTCTGAATTATCTTCTTTAAAACGGTGAGAAACCGGCACAACAGATTGACAGCCAGTGGCATGCCTCGCACATTACGTACTGCTGAGACATGCAGTCAACGACATGGCAGTCAGTAAGAAGGGTGCACCAGACAAAAAAATAACCGTCGGATCGCCAGGGAAACTGGCATTTTGCAGAGGTCAGTGGGATGCATCATACACAAAGACATTCAGTGAAAGTGCCTGAAGAAACGATTTTAGCATGGTCGGGAATTCAACAGAGCATCACTGATCAAGCAATTAATCAGTGACGAAATCGTCTTAATGCATTTGTCAAAGCCAAACACTTTGAACATTCGTTGTGATGTTTTTGTCCGTAACTGTCAATTTGTCATGACGTTTATTGCTTGCATCACTGTGGTTATGAACAGTTTGACACACGTTATGTTTCATAAGGTCGTGTAATGACATTCATTAAGAGAGGTGGATAATTTTGTGGCAAATTAATTCAAGTATCTGTGTGCCAAAAACTATCAAAATAAAATGCGATTTGACAAAGTTATTGAGAAAATAAAAGGGTGCAGTTTTTGCCCCACAGTGTAGATGTTGACTGAACTACTGCTGACATACTTTTATGCTATTTTTGTTTGCTTTATTTGTGGTATTGTAACTGCAGCAGTTATCCTCAAAACCACAAGTGGACAAAGGGGAGACGGGGGTCAATGTATGCCTATTTTATGTAGAAGTCCTTTATGGACGGCCCCTAATGTTACTGCTGAATAACATAATACAGCAATTAAACTAAGGGCAGTTTTAATGACGTGTACCTATTTTTTCCTGATCTACTTACAGGAACAATACAGTTTAACTCATAACACACATCGTGTATTGGGAAAATACCCCCATGAGTCTAAAAAATGCCACCCCTATATTTTTAATAACTCTATGTGAAAAACAACTGATTTTAACAACTTGGTATACAACATCCTGAAGAAACTAGACATCAGAATATTACAAGCTTGCACACGTTGCATACAAACTGCTGCCACACTACCTTTGGAAGTGGAGAAAGTGATTCTTTGACAATATTCAACAGTAATTTCAATAAAATGCTCAATTTTCAAAAATTTCTAAACATTTTCACAATATGCAACACGTTTAAATAGTGCAATGCCGTTGACAAGCCTACATTACATCCAGTGTTCAAAGTGCACAAGCAGAAGCACCGAGTCTGTAAATGCCACTAATCACAATCTGCTGCTCGAATGCAGTCCATTTCTGAAACAAGCTGCTGCAACTCTGGGTAGAATGAGGTCATTTTAAACATTTACTAACGTAGACTAGTAGTTCAGTCTTAAAAAAAATACTGTGGAAATAATTGAAAAATTACAAATTAGCTGTTTAACTGAAGTTACTGTTGACTATATCGTTTTGCATTTCCCAAGGTAGTGTGGCAACATTTTGTAGGTGAAGTGGGCACATTTATATTCCTCCTGTGTCAAGTTTCTTTCAGGATGTTGTAATCAAGAATTGCTCAAATTAGTTGACTTTTCACAGAGTTACTTGAAAAAATAAAAAAGGCACATATTTGAGACACAGTACTTCCATCAGATGACCATGAAATGCTCTCGATACTTTCTGCACTTAATGTTGGTGGTACTACTTTCTGCAAACAGACTATGTATCACGCATCTACTGAACACATTCTCCAGGTGTCGCAGATAAGGTACATGTATTTAATGGATGTAAAGTTCACAGAAGATGAGACAAGGTCAGTAAAGATAAAAGATAAAGATGCATACACTTGATATAGCGCCTCTTCGTAGTGAATCACCACCGCAGAAGCGCTCAGGTATGGCACGTGTTGTCAAGGGATTTCACAGTTTTACCTGCACACCCACACGTTCATCCGCAATCGGAATGA
>Ga0049107_10000646_pt1 | contig 11027 bp, 6 predicted proteins | sample WorMetilPIANOSA1_FD_61187 | JGI IMG/M metagenome (GOLD analysis project Ga0049107, IMG submission 61187) | Marine gutless worms symbiont microbial communities from Max Planck institute for Marine Microbiology, Germany - Olavius ilvae PIANOSA.1 | ecosystem: Host-associated > Annelida > Digestive... | reverse complement strand
GCGACTACAGCGGACAATATGACGGCATATATGCTGGGAAAATGAGCCAACGTTTTCTCACAGTATGATCGTACAACGAGACAGATCCTGAGTATGTCATTGGGATAAACAAAAGCGTTTTATTGTCTGCATAGATCTCACGAATTTAACAATGCAAAATCTAGCCGATTGGTTTTATTCCAGTGGTTTACGTTATGAAAAATATGTCCCATGACAGAAGAACTGACACTGCCAAGTTACGGAAAAAGTGCTGTGGCCATGGCCTTAGTGGCCATAATTGTGGACACCGCCACAATCTTTCATAATTTCTCTGTCTGCCACTGTATTACTGTTATTTTAATGGAAACAACTGATACATTTGATGAGTGCCACCTCACTTAGTCCCTGTTTCATTTTAAACTTGATAATGATATTGTTAGTGTGATAGTAACTTTATGAAGTTTGGAAGCTGTTAGTTACAGTGCTGTAAATTACTGTGCACTCTGCATTTTTACTTAAGCTTTATCATGTAACTTTTGACGGGCATTAAGTGGTTGCATCAGCAGCATACTGCAGAATTCTGTTAATTATGGTAATATTGCTCGTATACTAAGCTTATTATGTTGAATGTTATAGAACAATTTAATGGCATTATTTATGGGCTGTACGTTTTGTAAGATCCCGCTGGAAACGAGTTGATACCAAAGATTACTGAGACGAGCCGTGGAAACTTCCGTGTGGAGTATTTGCCATGCATTGTTGGTAAGTACATAGCAGATCTAACAAAATATTGTAAGTTCAGTTTTTGCTTCATAATAATATAACATTTTTTCGTTTATTTATCACTTGCCATAACGCAGTGAACACATGAAACAGTTTCTAATGAACAAAAGTTAATAATGTAATAGAATAACATAAATGAACAATCAATATACAGTCAGCTAAGCATGGCAGTCAGTCAGGTAGTATTATGTCGTCACGTGTTCATGGTGGGAGAGAATAATTTTTAAGACTGAGAGAGAAGCTGGTACAGGAAATGATGGTGGTCGTTGAGAACTGTTGTCAAACAGTTAGTGGCACAAGACATCAGGCTAAATCAGTAGCCCATAGCACTGTGTATAGCAGAGCATTGGTGCTGATTCTTAATTACTGTCCGATAGTGCCAGATAGATAGTGCTGCTGTTTGCTTATTGGGAACTGTTGACAACACATTACTATCATGGACAGACAACGGACACTGATGTTGCCTTATGATAACTGTAGCACAGATTAGGCCTGCATTGGCAATGATTCAACCCTGAAGATCCGGAACAATACACTCAACAGCGTCGGAGCACTGAAGGGATATGAAATGTATATTTTTGGAGAAAAATAGCTACATGGAAATGCTGACTTTGACTGCTCTGCTGATTTGTGGATGTTCAGGAACATACCAGATACGTATTGCATACTGCTGCATTGAAGTCGGCTCAAGTGCATGCTTTATCGCTAAAGCTTGGGATGCGTGTCGCGTTCGCGTGGCCGACGTTACCATGAGTGAAGTCGGATTTGAATCGTCTTTCAAAGGTTGGATTGTACATTTATTGCTTAGCTTTGACTTTCCAGCAGAGAATTATTCTTAAAAGTTGACTGTTGTTGGTGGGAATTTGTAATAGTACAATATTCGAACAGTTCTATTTTGCCTCAGCAGCATTAACGACTCGGACTGAAACTGAATCCTTGATGAAAGCAGATACAGGCCGGGATTCAAAGCCATTTGTGCTGATAGAAGCTGAAGGCTTGAGTCCGACCATTTACGTACTCTCTCTCTCTCCCCGTTTTAATGGCCATTTTCCAGGTGACCCTCGGTTAGCCGGTGTTTATTGAAGCAAAGGATGATGGAGGCAGTGGTGACAACTGGACTACTGGAGCTATAAGTCATACAAAGCTCCAATCAAATCGTCACCACCAACAAACCAACATCCAGTTTTTTACAGGCTGGATGCCCTTCCTGTCACCCACCCAACAGTGTCAAAGCACGTTACCGGTAAGTATGTTGCGTTGCATGACTGTATTACAGTACGTAAACGTGACGTATCCTACTTGTGTTGTGTTTGACAGTGATTTTGTCGGAGGCTGGTGAGGGTGTTGCTGAGATAACGCTGACTGACCCCGATGGTCACCTGCTGCCTAACCAAGTACTGACGGCCGAGCCTGGTGTGCTGGAGGTGGTCTTCGTGCCTAGAGCTCCCGGCTTGCATCGTGCAAATGTTGTCTTCAACGGCGAAACAGTGTGTGGTATGTAACTGCAGAGCAGCTAAGTACGTTGAAACTCGGTCTCTGGGTCTGCAATATTGACTGGGTTGGTCGGATCTGGTCATGGATCAAAAATTTGACACAATTTTTTGAGACTTATAGCCAGTACCAGAATGTCTCCGTTCTGGATTTTATTGGAGCTACAGACGATAAAGGTGGTGGCGACAACTTGAGCTATAAATCTTGCAAATCTGCAGTCAAATCATCATCAACCAAAAATTGATTTGGTTTTGAATGCGGCAAGAAGAAGGAGAATCAGTCTTATCTTGCTGGCCGTGCACACAGTTGCAAATTTATGTTGATAGTCTACTTATAATGATGGTACAGTTGCTTCATTCGGCTGACAGTTCCGCAGCAAAAGGACTGGATCAAAAGCTAAACCAAATAAGTGCTTGTAAAATTATACGAACTGCAGTGCATTCAACTGTATTTGAGTATGAGACGTTGACATTTAAGTTGTTGTCAGTAAGAATTTCAGTGGAACGAGAATTGATGGTATACAGCGAGTGAATATGACGATGATGTGTTTGAGCAGGAAGTCCTTTCACGTTCCTGGTCATCGACGTGTCAAGCGTCAGTTGCTGGGGTGACGGACTGTGTCCGGTGCCCGTCTGTAGACCTGTCTGCTTCTACATCACTGCTCCGCACGCGAAACTGAAGGACATCGCTGCCAAAGTCATTGGTGAGTTTTGTCATTTCTGCTCTCGCTTACCCAGTAAATTGCTACTTGTGTATTCTGTTAAGCCCAATATACATATTCACTTAGGTCAGATTTCATTGTTTTATTTAAAGCATATAAGCGTTTAAACCATATAGTTGACTGCATGCAGCCACCACATGATATACAAAAGAAGAAAGTTTATGTAAAGAAGTACAATGAACGGATAGCAGTAATGTATCTCCTAATGCTGTTGTAACATCAGGGTATGCCGCAAATCAGCTTTAGAGTTGTTGCATACTCTCTCATTGTATTGTGCACTGTGTATGCCCTCCCAGCTTGTCTGCTGAGCTTATTGGCAAAGAATGAAAGGTGGTTAGTTCTGTTGTGTTCTCCCTGGTAGCCTACCAACAGTGTTTCTACTCATTTTTAGAGTGCTCTTATGTGGTGTGATATTGACTAGTAATATATTCATTCATACATGTTTTAAATAAAACAATGAAATCACATGCCTTAGTTATGATGAGCAAATACAAATGTATTTCAGTTAGAGTATTCAAAAGGCCACACTGCTGAACAATTCATTTCACCGACACATTATTTTCTTTGACCACCAAACGTGGGCCCCGTGTGGGCTCCGGGGTTGTAAGAATTGACCCGTCCATTTCCTGGCCAGATGTCGAACAATGCGACTAAACCAGGTCTAGCTCTGTCTGTCGTATATCTTAGCATGTTTTATTGTATTATCGTTTATTAGGGCCCCTTTTTATGTACTGTTAGTTTTCATTGCTATTTGTTCTGTCTTTTGGTTGTTCTGGTTGAGTTATCAGTACTTGCCAAGTGATTGGCTCGAAAGACTCCTCTGAGGAAGCCTAATCGTGGCGAGGGGATTGTCTCCACAAAGCCCAGGCCGAAGAGTGTGTATGATTTTCTTGGTTTATTGTATTGCTTCATTGATTTATTATGTATTTGTGTTGTCTCTTGCCCCTACGTGATATATTATCCTACTGTTATGGCGCGATATAGCCTATTTGTGCTGAAAGTGCCGTTAAACCCCAAGCAAGCAAACAAACAAACACCAAACGTGGTTTTCAGCTCAGTTTTGTCAGTTTTAACGTCCTCCCTTATGACTGGTTCATGTCTCTGACGTCAGTATCGTTCTGCCAGCCGCCATCTTGTTGTTCCACGGTTTCAGCTTGATACATACGGCCGTTGCACCTTCACTGTCGCTGGACCAGCGACATGGAACTTGTTCCAAAACAACTTGCGTGACCTGGACATGCAAATTGACTGTTTTTATCGTACATTGGAGACGTTTCTTTTTGAACAGTACTCGGCACATCGAGCGCATTAGAGGCGTTATTGTGACGATGCGCTATATAAATTGACATTTACATTTACATTTAGTGATGCTCCAATCAGTTCATTTGAAGTTTGGTAGTATTTGTATAGCAGCAAGAGAGATAAAGAGCTAGTGAACAGCGTGTGCATTGTATAGGCCTCATTATTGGTTCCATCTATCACAATAACGTACTCCACCTAGCCAGCTTTCATAGAACCGTTACTGAACATAACAATGCTGGTCGGTTAGCAACTTTTCGTTATACAGTTGATGATTTTTGTGCGATTATTATTCTGTTGTTGAGGCATCAGTCAGTGCAGTTTGTGTGTATTTTTATGTGACAAAGCTCCAGATGGCAGTGAAGTAATGACACGGGTTACAGAGACGACTGCTGGAAGTTTCAGAGTTGATTATACGCCAAAGATGGCTGGTAAGTGACTGTCATTGTCACGTAGTTATTACATCAACATATAGACAGTGTCAATCTAACAGGTTAGGCTGACATGTTTGAAATATGTCGCCATGAAATCACTCAGTAAAATTGCGGTATAGGTTGTCGGTCAGCCTTGACACTTGTTTAACAGCCAGTATTCTGGAACAGTCTGTGTAAGCTGGTACCACAATGTCCAACCATTCTCGATTTTACTGTGGCAAGAGTTGATAATGCACATACTATGAAGTGTGTGCAAATTATTTGCACCTAGCTCAAGTGACCACCATCAGCATACCAACACTCAGTTATTTAACAGACCCATTGCCCTGCCTGCCACCCAACCAACAGCATCAGCAAACTGAATGTGCTCGGTCTACTCAGCAAGCAAATGAAGAACCGAATAAATTGTAGTGAGTAAGCAGTGAGCTAAATGCAATAGCCGCAATAGTAACTATATGTGGAATGTGAAATGACATTATAAATGTAGTGTGTACGCATTTAGTTTATGACTATTTGGCCAGTTTTATCTTTAATCAGTTCTTCCTTTTGCACGGATTTAGTAATCTGTCCATAAACATTTTTTCACTGACAGACATGCCACTTGAGAAATGTAGCATCTTCCAATAAAGGTAATCATAATAGGCATCCAGGTGTGATGAGTGACATCAATGACTTGGACCTGGAAAATACTGATCTGGTGTACACAGAGGTAGCTTTTCCAGTGTCACTCCAATGGAAGTGATTGGAGACACATATTGTTCTCGTTTCTAGGGAATTGCAATGACAAAAAAAAATATAAACCAGTATGATTTTTCGTAATTACTTAATCCCAAATAATTTTTGACGTTATCTATATGATGAGTTTCTAATGAATGAAGTTATATGTCAACAGGCGAACATTTCGTGAGTGCTTTCTACTTTGGCAGACCGATAGCTTGCTGTCCCACCTCAGTGCAGGCTTGGGACATCAGCAAGGTTCTTGTGAGTCCGATTCCAATGGCATTCGTCGGCTGTGAGTCACTGTTTACAGGTCAGTTTGCAGTCATGCTCGAGAGCGGGAGATGAAGAGGCTTTAACCCTCTTCGTAGCTAGTAGTAGTGAACATTTATGTTAATTATTAACTTACATTGAACCTCTTTTGGTTACTGTTTATTAATAGTTGATGGTTAATAATAGCTGTTTTATACCTCTGAATTCGGCTGCTTACCGTACACTGGGCATGGTGGAAAATACGGATTTGGAAAACGACGGACCAAATAGTAGGACTGGTAAAGTGACAGAACCGGACAATAACTGTGGGGTTGGATGAAAAGTCATCATGCCTCGATGGCTTTGTTCCCAGTCACGTATTTTTCAGCTGTGCTATTTGATCGACTATTCTCCTGTCATGCACTTTTCATCACCTCTGGTTAGCCCCGTCTTTAAAAATATCCGTTGTATGTGCTGTTGCAGACAAGTTTGCTGCAAATGTTTTAGTGCAACTTTCATCACTGTTATGACACTAAGTGAGCAGATAAAGAAGTTGTGCTCACTATTTACACATTCATATTCTCCTCATTCAGTGGCGTAGATCTGTCGTAAAGTATTGGGCTCAGGGTCAGTCAGGTCAAGCCATCAAACTGTTTCAGGCGCCTCAAAAAATTAGTTTTACCTTCCATTTTTGACACAGGTCTTTCGTCCTTGATGATGTGAAACTTGCAGTTATATCCAAAAACAGTTTTGAATGAAAGAATGTGACATTTTATGGCGGTCAAAACATACTCTGACCCATCCTACATATTTTCAGGGGTCAAGACTCCAACCCCCTGGGGATCTACTCCCCTGTACTCATTTACATGTGTCGTGTGTAGTAAGCGTGGATTGGTCAACTGTGAATATTAAATATGTTGTAGACGAGATGTGTTGTTGATGCATTGCAGTTGACGCCACAGAAGCAGGCGAAGGCAAACTGGACGTTGTCATCGTTGATCCAAACGGACAGCTGCTGACTTCTGACATATCGACTGACAGCTTTGGAGCGTATTTAGTATCATACACGCCTAAATGTGCTGGACAACATCGCGTCGACGTCTACTTCAACCGTGAAATTGTCACAGGTAAACCTAGTCTAACTAGTTGTTCAATTGCCTTATATGGTAACTAGCGGCCACTGAAATAACTCGGTGAACCATTTGCTTGTCGTTGGTTTTATTTGACTGGCACATTATTTCGTATAACTTATCAGCAAAAACTCAAAAGTTAAGGAAAAACAGTTATCATTGTACTGAGCATGACATTTGTTTAGGCTGATACTGCGATTCCAGACAGATAATTGATTTTGTCTTAAAGCTCATGCGATTTTGGTCACAGTTACGTAAAATCACACTATTTTGTCAATTTTCTGTCTCAGCATCACAAAGTAATGTGCTTACACACGTCTGATGAAGTGAATAGCTTTGTGAACTCTGCCTGATATAAAATTTATAGTAAAAAAAACAAAATGGCTTACTTTTTGACCAGACTATGCATGCAAATGTTATGCATGCAGTGTTGTATGTTTTCATTGCATTGTTGCAGTACACGTAAATGTAACTGGCGTGTGCTCTGCAGGAAGTCCATTCTGCTTCGTTGTTGCTGACCCTGAGAAAGTATGTGCCAGCGGTGACGGGCTGGACATGGTGCGTGCTGGCAAGCCAGCGACATTCATCATTTCAGCACCTGCAGCACGACTGAACGACTTCAGTGTAAAGATTACTGGTACAGCACACTGCTTTCCTGATGCACTTTAACTATCAGATTTCATTGTGTTTTCGTAAATTCTCAAGATTAATTATGATAACATAGGAGATTAATTATGATAACATAATGTCAGTTATTAGTAACTGGAAAATTGATTAACTGTTAGAATTATGGAACAATTATTTTTTGGTCAAATTAAATGCTGCTCATGTATGAAAATTTTTAGCTAGAAAGTGCACTTCTGAATTATAATTTACTAGCCCCAAATGCCGCCATATAGGTGGGCTTATTTTCAAGCGTATAAGGGTGCTGAGTTTATAGGTAACAAACGTACAAACAGTCGACTTTATTAGTACAGATAACTACGACTGTCTTAGTTCTAACAGATAGCGTTACTTATTTTCAGTTTCAATTTCCATCTGTTGTCTGCCTTATAATGTGGTTGATGTAAAATTACTTCAGATTATCGATTTGAAACTTTTGAAACGTTCGTCAAAGAATAACTTCTAATCATACAGTTAAATGTGGATGAATTATATGCCCATGCACTCCCAGGATATGCCGATTCAGAATATATATCATAGACTGTAAGGGAGCCGAGTTTACCAGTAACAAACAAACAAACCTATTTGCTCACATACAGACACTCAGCTTTGTATGTCAGTACAGTTGTTGTGACGTCATACCATTTGCAGTTGTAAACAGTAAGACGGCAAGTCACATGTCGACTGGATTGTTTTATTATTCTTCATTTCAAGAGTTGTACAGGCCGCTATGATGACTTGTGAAAATTAACAACTAACAGCCTTATTGATGTCGTTGTTGGTGCCATTCAACGGCTGCATTTGGCTGTTCTGCCATTTGTCTTCAGGTCCTTCTGGTAAGCCTGTGAGTCAACATATCAGTGAATCAGGACGTGGAGAATTTATCGTGGAATACACGCCTACGCTGACTGGTACGTAAAATTTACTTTCCAGTACTTTCCAGTGTTTTTACACAACACTGTATTCATTTAATGACGAGTGTTCGAGGACATCCTGGGTAAGCTGGTACAAGAATGTCAAACCACTCTGGATTTAGCAAGAGATGATGGTGGTAAAAACCAGAGCTCTGAAACCTGCAGTCATTTTCATCTAGTTCCATTAGTTCACCAACACCAGCGTGCTAACTCTCAGTTCTATTACAAATTGGATGTCCTTCCTGCTGAGCAACCAACAGTGTCGTATCTAGTATAATGCTGTCTCTGTCTGTGTTACTAGTATTGTAAATCTGCATGAAATTTGTGTCTAGTTGAAAGCCTTGAGGTAGAGCATGACACTGATAAACACACATCCTGGTACCATATTTCTACTGACATCTGCTGCAGTTCTGTTAGAATTCTTAACGACACTTTCGGGTGAATATCACGTTAACTTACTGCCCAGCATTAGGAAATGAATGTATCAGTTAATAGTTTAATGTGATGTACTCAAATTGATATTTCGTGTTTTATCAAATCTAATGTTTGTTCTTACGCCTTCTCTGCACTCTTAGTTTGGCGTTAGGAGGAGCATATGTCCTGCTCCAAACCCTGAAGACAAACCCAGATAAAACTGGAAAATGGCCATTAAACGGCCGTCTGCATAATGTTTGATTTGTTACCAAAAAGACTAACATAAGAAACAGTGCTGGTATATTGTAGTTAAATATGACAGTATTGGCTCATTGCAGGCAATTACGTGATTGAGGTTTTGTATTTCGACGAACCAATCAATTGCAGTCCATTCACAGCTCGTGCATGGGACCCGGCCGGTGTGGTTGTTTCTAACATAACACCAGGAATTATCTGCGAGGAGTCGACATTCAACAGTGAGTTTTATGCTTATTCTGACTCACCATATCGCTGCCTGTGTTTCTGTTTTTGTCTGTTGTTGTCTTATGCACTTTCTTCCTGCATTAAACACATTGAATAATAATTCATTCATTCTTTGAATTGCTAACACTAAACACTAAAATGTACACTCAGTTTTCCCACGGTTATTTGGCAGCAGATTTCAGAGGAGGTGATCAGTTTAATTCCAGCTTCGTCTGCAGTTCATTTCACAATTTTATAGTTGAAAGAATTATTAAAATTACATGTTTATTTGTACATATTTGCCACAGTAATGATATAAATAGAAGTGGAACCCTTTTTTGACTCATGGTATATAATGTTATATGCCTTTGCCAATGTTACACAAGTGAAGTGATTACACACACTAAACAGTTTACATTTTAATTCTTCTTGATGTTATTATCTGTTTGTATTCGCGAACATTTAAGCAGACTAACAGTCAGAGTGTTCAGATTCAGCTCGTAATGTTGACATTTCACGCCTTTATAAATGTTTGTATTGTTATTATTGACGGCCCAGCCAATGCTTGGCCATTCTGTTTTTACTCAAAAACAGGTTTTTGGCCCTCGTACTGACAAATCTCAACCGATCTGGATAAAATTTTACACACACCTATTGTTGTACGGAATACACTTGTGGGCCGACTTAGACCGCAATCGGCGTGTGGGCGGCTCCAGGCCAAACCACAATAATTTTTTTGTAATACTTGTAACACACCCTAAGTCCTATATAGAGGCGACGGATCGCCGCGATTTCGGCGGCAAATCGTCAAAGTGGAGTTGAGGACGGGTCATATCATGAAAAAATCCAGAATTTTGTAGTGTGGGGGAAGCCAGATCCAAAAACAGCATTTTTTCGCGTTTTTAGAGTACCTTTGACTATCCTGTGCACAGCCTATAGGAAACAGTTTTACCCCAAACTAATGGTACCGATGGAAAGCCAAGACTCTGAAGGTGTGCCTTTTGCTAGTCTGGGGAGTCTGTGACCAGGTATTTGGCAGATATAGGCCCCTGAAGGGTGCCTAAAAGTGGTCACGTGACCATCACGAAAATTGAAAATTTGCATATAGCCAAACGTAGAAAAATTCACTGATTCCAAAAATGCTATTTTTGATCTAAGACGAAAAATAACGAAGTTATCACGGAAAACCGTTTCAGAACGGTGGCGTCACCAAGCGCTTGTAAACGCTTGGCCGTCTTGAATTGATGCTCGTCGTCAATACATCCTTCTAGTTATTGTTATTATTACCTTTTTTGTCTTGCTTTACTCTTTTTAGCTTTTATTCTCTTGCATTGTACTGTATTGTACTGTATGCTGCCTGTGTCTGCCTGAATGGTATATATAACTTCCATTATTATTATTATTATTATTGGTCTGTGTGTTGAATGTTGCTTGATATGGTGACACAGTAATCACATACTGGTAATGCTTGAAGTGAATGTGTTGTGACAGTTAATGCAATGGGTGCTGGCAGTGGAAATCTGGAGATTACTGTAACAGATCATGGAGAAGAGGTTCCAAGCAGTGTCATGACAGGAATGCATGCGTCAGATGTTATGGTCTCATTCGTACCAAGACATGTAGAAACTCATCTCGTTAACATATATTTCAACGGACAGAATGTTCCAGGTGACATTCTGATACAGTTATACATAACAAGCTGATATACTTTAAGAGAAATCTCGCATGTCGAGCATTCTAAATGAAGCCTCATCACTAGGGACAGGGT
>Ga0049107_10000645_pt1 | contig 11027 bp, 9 predicted proteins | sample WorMetilPIANOSA1_FD_61187 | JGI IMG/M metagenome (GOLD analysis project Ga0049107, IMG submission 61187) | Marine gutless worms symbiont microbial communities from Max Planck institute for Marine Microbiology, Germany - Olavius ilvae PIANOSA.1 | ecosystem: Host-associated > Annelida > Digestive... | reverse complement strand
TATATACCAAATTTCATTGAAATCGAAGAAACTTTTTGTGGACGGACGGACGGACGTACGGATGGACATTTCCCCCCCCTCTAATATTATTAGGTCGACTTTTGGAAGTCGACCTAAAAAGAACAAAAATTAAAAGAATAAAACACATAAAACATATTTATACAAAAAACTATCTAGAATCCTAACAGTCTAAAATGCATTAAGATATCATTAGTACTATTAGCAATCTGAGTCCTGTATATAACATGAGAATTATGCACAAGAGTGTTAAAACTTGGGAATCCTAACTCAAACAAAATAGCAGTGACACTATGCATTCTGGAGTATCAGAAAAACAGTTTTATGCATCAATGGTAACACATTTCAAGTTCATCTAAACATGTTTTCGTATACCTTTTCCATAAAGCAACTCCATAAAGACAAATGGAATAACTATGAAACAGCCATATTTTTACTGTAATAGAGCACTTATTAAATTTACAAAATAGCATATTTGCTCTAATATACATGATGTGAATCTCCCGATGAATGTCATTCTCATCACTGAGAGTATTTGTGATTACACGTCCTAAATAGCAAAATCAAACACATATTTAACGGCTGACAATTAAGTATGAACTCAGGAAAGCTATATGACACAAATTTTTCTTTATCACGTGGAGTAAACACCATGCATACTGTTTTCTTAGTGTTACATACTAAATCAAACAGGCTACAACATTTTTCTAACCTCCTAATTAACATCTGCAGTGAATGCCAAGAAGGGGCAAGTAAATATCATCTGCATAGGCAATTATATTTACTGCCAGACCACCAATACAACATCCAATATGAGTACCAGATATGTCACACAAAAGATATTGTATGTATCGTGTGAACAAATATGGAGATAAAACTCCAGCTGCTTAGTTCCATTACTAATAGCAAAAGGTGTGGACCTGGTATTCAACCAAACTACAATAACTTTCTGATGAGAGTACCAATATGCCAGCAACTGAACCAATCCAACATGCACCCATCGTCCAACAGTTGGTTAAAAAGTATCCAGTAGTTCACATCAAAAGCTTTCCTGAAATCTACGAAGCATGCAAACACATGACTGCCTTGTGATACATAATAATCAACAACGTTGTTTTTGCCTTTTGTTTACTTCACACATGCACGCCATATTGTTCATGAAATAAAAGTAAGTAAGAAAAATGAGACGTGATATCGTTATGTCCTTAGTCCCATAGTGAAGTCCCAAAATTCGACTATCGGTTAATAATCGGTTAAACAGTATTCGACTATCTATTACGCAAAAAAAATCGAAAGTTACATCCTTCTAAGTCACATTACATTGTATTATTATCTCTGTATATTAGATGTAATGATAAGGCTACCATCAGTGCTCGTATGAGCCTGGTATGTCTTGCTCACGTTCTATCATTGTACTGTCTCCTGTGTATTGACTATTTGAGCAAAAAAATGATGATGGTGATGATGATGATGATGAAAATCTTTGAATATGATAATAATTATATGAGCAGTTATATGAACTTCAATAGTCGTTTTGTTCAGTTCACCATACTGCAATTGTAATGCAACCATCTATTGACTGTTTTATATAACTAAAATAGGGTTGTTAAAATTAAGGATGTAACTCCCAATTTTTTTTTGCATAATCGATAGTCGAATCCTATCTAACCGATTATTAACTGATAGTTGAATTTTGTAAATTGTGCGATAAATTGTTTCTCTGTAATTTTGTTTCTCTGTAATTATCTGCATGCTAATCTCGGGCCTCTGTGATATTTCACTGCAGCTGTCTGAGTTGGTGACATATCTGAAGAGCAAGGGTGCAGATATTTCTGATGAGATCACCGATGCAGAGTCGAGCTTGTCAGAGATTGTGTCTGTGTCAGATGTGCTGTGGAAGGAAGGGACAAATGATGCAGGTAGGCCTATAGGTTTTTAGTGGTGAGCTGTTATGCAATTGATATTAACAAAAGTTCGGCAAAAATTTAGTGACTGTGTGGAAACATGAAACATTTATTGGTGTACGGATTTTGAATACTACCGTACATGTCTGTATTGCATTATGACTTGTCACAAATCACAATGCATGGTCGATGAAATATTGAACCTAGTTGTGTGCCTGTGTGAAGTTGTTGTGCATATTTGGTTGTTAGTGAATATGCCTCGCCCCTATGGTAGGGGGCATTAAGCGATGATACATGTCTGTCTGACGTCTGTCTAACGTCTGTTGCATACGTCGGGCCTAAGTCAAGAACTGAGAGGCCTATGAAGACTAAAATCGGCACAGAGGTAGCCCACGTCACACGTGACTCGGACACCACTTTCACGGTCAGGGGTGGGGCATATTGTGGCAGCCCCACTACAGGTTGCACAGCTTGTTCTCAGGTAGTGTAGGAACATAACTAGGGTGATGTGGAGAGGTGTATGTGGAGTTTTGTGATTTAGGTGTTGGCAAGTTAGGAAAGGTTGTAAACTTTTTAAAGATTGTGTTTTCATTATTTTTATATGTTACAACAGCTAATTCCTTAGTGCTTTGACATTGTTGCTTAGGTGACAGGAAGTGCCTGTAAAAAATAGTGCACCAGCAGTCCCTGTCCTCAAGATTAATCTCTATAATGGCTGAAAGTATTAAATTTAGTAGTTATACACCATGTCCACAAAAAGTAAGCCAAATGTTTTAAAAAATTGAAGGGCTCCATGAAAGAACGGAACATCTCGATATATTTCTGTTTTCTGCCCATCACTCAGTGATGTTCTATTTCCGATGTTCTGTTTACTGGTGGAAGGGTAGTGTCAGATTTTAGTGTTTTAAGATATTATTAGTTAAATATTAATTATTCGGTTAATATACTGAGCGAATGTCTACGTATTCTAATCGACTGCAGCCAGCTCTCCAAAACCTATTAGAACATGCTGTTCGGTTCTTCCACCCGAGATTGTCATGCACGATGCATATATTGGTGGACATTCTCAGCAGTTGAAAATCACTCATAAAGCCAGTGATGCGGCAGAAAACCTGCAATTATATCGAGTTGTTCGGTTCTTCCACCCGAGACCGTCGTGCATGACGCATTCTCTGAATGTCCGCCGATATTTGCGTTGTGCATGAAGATCTGGGGCAGAAGAACCGAACAACTCGATATAATTGCAGGTTTTCTGCCACATCACTGGCTTTACGAGTGATTTTCTCAGTTTCTTTGTTGTGGAACATATTCGGTTCTTTCATGGAGCCCTTCAATTGTTCACAATTTTTTAATATCAAATTTGGCATGTATCTACAGCAGTCAGTGCTGAACATTTTGTGCTAAAACTGTCCACTTCACCTGATATGTGTACACACTACCTTGTAATGTTGCAAGAGACAATATTGTGACGTAATAGTGTAATTTCATCTAACTTTTAACCAGCAACTCGAGGGCAAAAACAATTCTTTGCCTAAAATAAGTTGTTGGAGGTAAGCATTCTGTCTGCTTTGCTAGACTGACATTGCCGATACAATACAGACAGTATTCAGTATTCACGTCTGTTACTGAGTGAGCAATGACAGACACGCCATCTTGCATGTGCAGTTCAGCAGTGGAGTCACCATGTGACAGCGTGTGTTACAGCGAGTGGTGAACACTTGAACCTTCATGCTGATAGTGTAAACAAATGATGTGCTTAGAGCAAATGGAAATTTGTTTTCGTCTTTAACCTTGAGTTTTTGCTAACACTAACATGAAATTACACTATTTTGTCACAGTTTTGACTGTCATAACTTTACAAGGTAGTGTGTGTACTTAAGTGAGGTGATGTGGATAATTTTTATACCACATTGTTAAGCAGTTGTTGCCAATGCCAATATGATGGAAATTTATTAACAGCTTCTAAAGTTAAGTTAAAAAACATTTGACTAATTTTTGTGTGTGGATAAATGTATATTACAGTGCCCCCATCTCCAAAATGACCTATACTGTGTCGAGTGGGACGTTAAACTGTACTATACCATACCATACATTACAGTGCCAGCAGCAGTCTCATTAGGAGAGTGACCAGTTATGTATTTACACTGTGCGCTAGCTGAGGTGCAGTGTATTGTAATTGGTCCTGTCTGTGTGGGGGTGGGTGTGTGGATCTGTTACCATGATATCTCGAAATTTCGTTCATCGATCCTCACCAAACTGGGTTTGTAGGTAAAGGTAATGACCATCTCCAGCTGATTAAATTTTGGCCATCCCGCGCCCCCGGGAAGGGGTCTGTGGTGGGGTGAAATTTTTTTGCTCCACCTTACTACAGCAAGCACACAGTGTTTGCGTCTCCTCTAAGCACTTTTTAAAAGTTTTATCTCAAGCTGGCTGGCTATCGTCCCTTTCCTCCTTTTCCCCTCTATTCCCTTTCATTTTCTGACTTATATTATTCACTTCCTTATAATTGCGGGCCGCAGGATGTTATCCCTGGAATAAAATATGCAGTTTTAGATGCATTTTCTACTCATCTTCCATTCTGTTTTTCTATTTTATCAGATTATTGCAAACATTCTAAATATAGTTGAGCCATGCTGCACCAGTTTCTATTTTGTAATGTTGACTGTACAGTGTTCTTGAAGTTTTTGTATTTAATGACACTTTAATAACATTCATTTAATGATGATAATAATAATAACCACAGTGCTACAGTTTTAATAATTTTGGGGCCGAAGCCTGATAAACTCCGTTATGCACACGGCTAAGTGTGATTGACATATGAATGTGTGCAGACATTGAGTTGGTGTATAATGCCATCATTGCTCTGGTGATGGTTCAGCCGTTTCACACCGGCGAAACATTGATAAATGTCTTGTGTGAGAAGCTTGGTGGTCAGACTGGAGATAAACAAAGTCCTCTTCGGCTCCGACTGTAAGCTTTTCATTATTGCATACATTACAGTTTTCACACGACATCCACCAGCAATCGAGTGTTATCAAACTCTGGATGCTTTCTGAACCCGTCAAAAAGACACAGTATCATTAGTATCGTAAAGCCTGTGGCAGGCAGACATAGGATTTCTAGTGGTGATCATCTTCGGTAGGCTCAACTAGGGGTAAGTCGTCGTCGTTGCAAGTTAACAAGTGCAACCCGGACACTATGCAAGTTAATTGTAATTAATAATCAATGGTTTACTTCATAGTGCTGCAGCAGATCGGTTGAGATTTGGCAGTATGAGGGCCAAAAACCTGTTTTTGAGTAAAAACAGAGCACGGCCAAGCCTGTTTGGCCGTCAATACAACACTGGCTAAAAGTAACTAGTAGCAGATTTACAGAGCATGCGAATGATAAAGTCTTGTTGGTTCAGGTGGGTAGTTTTGTCAGTCGAAGACTTATCATGTGACCTAGCTCGGAGATTTAATGTACTGTATTTTATGTCTGTCAGGTTAGCAATGCTGCGGCGTGTGATGTCCATTAGTTAGAACATTAGAAACGAAAGAATTGGAGGATATGAAGACAAGAGCTTCGGCATTTCTCCGTTTATCCATAGACTGTGCATCCCATGAAAATGAATAGTCTGCGAATAAATGGAGAAGCAAAATCAAGGGGCAGCCAACTCCCCAGGTTGTTTGCATGGAAAGGTAAAAGATAAAGGTTATCAATTTATATAGCACCTCTACACGAAACATCTCTAAGGCGCTCAGGTATAGCACGCAATGTCAAGGGATATTACAGTTTAACCTGCACACCCTGCATTCCATCCGCAAGCGGAATGAGCCGTACATGCCTTCCCAGGCACAGCTGGTACTCATTTACCGACCCCGGAGGGATGGAAGGCTGAGTAGATTTTGGTGCAAAGTAGCCCCCGGCTGAGATTCGAACCTGCAACCTCCCGATTACAAGTCCGGCACTCTACCACACAGCCATTAGCGCATGTGTATACGTGTGTTTCAGCTTGAGCAATCTGTTCTGTGGTCTGGATGAGAGTTCTCTGCTGCGGTATCTCGTGTATATGTCGCTGATCAAGCTTGCCGGGCACGCTAACCTCATCCACGTGCTCAATCCCAAACTGGAAGAGATCAAGAGCTGGCTGACACTGTGGGACGTTGGTGTTGGAAAGGGACAGGCCTTGCTGCGGAGTCTGTACGAGGCATTTACTGAGTGCAAACAAAGGTAGTAAACCTCTCACACACTCATTCATTCATTCATTCATTCATTCATTCATTCATTCATTCATTCATTCATATCCATTTATTAACAATCACGATGACAGAACGCATCATATACAGTGAAGGACATGGAGAATATAACAAACAATGAAAAATGAACAACGAATGATAAAGAATGTCAGTACACTTACTTATACAACATGCTTACAATGAAGTTATTGTCATAAAGTTTAGCGAGTTTCAGAATGAGTTGTCTATCATAGTATCAGTTGTAGTGTGATTCAGTTTTGTCAGGTAGAAGAGGTTTTAAGACGTGTTTAGAAAAAGATTTGTTTGAGGTAAAGGGTAAAGGTGCATACACTTGATACAGCACCTCTTCGTAGTGAATCACCACTGCAGAATCGCTCAGGTATGGCACGTGTTCTCAAGGGATCTAACAGTTTTACCTGCACACCCACACGTTCATCCGCAATCGGAATTAGCCATACCTGCCTTTGCCTTCCCAGCCATAGCTCATACTCATTTACCAACCCCGGAGGGATGGAAGGTTGAGTAGACCTTGGTGCGAAGTAGCCCTGGCCAAGATTCGAACCTGCAACCTCCCGATTGCAAATCCGGCACTCTACCACACAGCAACTAGCGCACCGTAAGCAAATCATCAGTGCTTAAATTGAGCTGGAACATGTTGGAACAATGTTCTGCTACTTTTTTGAACGCCGGAACACCATTCCGGCTGTTCTTGCTGATACAGCTGTTTTTTTCTTAGGTGCACCATTTTCAGCTAAGATAAATAACCAAAAATGTTGCCACCATGTGTGCGATTTTCAAGCTCAAAATGCATTTGCGGGCGGGGCTTTGCCTCCAGGCCCCACTGGGGGAGCTTACACAGGCGCCAGACTCCCTGGCTGGTTTTCAGGGGGCACTTGTGGCGGGAGAGGAAAGGGGAGGGAAGAAGGGAAGAGGAGGGAGGGAGGGGAGAGTTCCCTCACTTCTTTTTTTACAATTTAACTACCGCCCTTACTGTTTTCTATATTTGGCTTTATCATTCACAGGCCGGTTAGTTTCATCAATATCTTGATTATTGCACCACAGAGATTGTTGGCTATTGGGTACTGGCGTCAGAGGGCTGATGAGAGGCTTGGCAACCTTCTGCCTTACCGGGTGCCTTTAGTTGTCAAAGACAAGGTTGGAACATCCCGAGGTGAGCAAGCCCATGGAGTGTGATACTTTCTGCCTTCAGTGCTCTGACATTGTTGGAACAGGAACGGCATGCAGCGTGTAAAAAAGTTGGGTGTTGGTTTGTTGGTGGTGACGATTTAATTGAGCTTTGCACGTCTTGTAGCTCCAGTTGTCACCACCACTTCGAGCAACCTTAGCTCCAATAAAATCCAGAATGGAGACTTTCTTGTACCAGCTTACCCAGATTATCCTGAAAATCTCTTCCATGGCCACGACAAATGGAGTCATTCCAGGAAGTGCGCGGTGACATTCCAGTATCATCTGGAATCTGAGAGGTCCATGTTTTCCTGGGATGACCTGGCAGTCTCTTCCACCTGCTACGCGGATTCCTTCCTGTGGAAATGTTCATCTGCAGCCACAAGGCTTGATGTGCAGGGACACATATGTGTCGATGAATTAATTAATGTCGATGAATTAATTTTTCTGTGCCATGATCCATCAGCAAGTTTTGTTATATGTTTGAAGCTTTTAGCTATGACAACATATATTTAACGGCCATTTTTCAGGATGTATCCCAGCACATCCTGAAAATGGCTGTTAAATATATTTTGTCATAGTCGTCAGTTCATTAGCTAAATGCTTCAAACAACATATAACAAAACCTGCTGATGGATCATACCAGCGTAGAAAGTCCCAGATGTACTCGTATGAAAAAGTACTTCTAGTCGTGGATTTTGGCAGAAGCTGTACCATGTACAACTGTTATTAGCTGATCTGAGCCATGGTCGAAGTCGGATACCTCGGCTAGTAGTTACTGTAGGTGACATATTGATGATAATAGTGAGCTACGTGCTGGCTCCGGGGTTGTAACAATAGACCCGCTCTGATTCCTGGACAGATGACGTAAAAGGCGACTAATCCAGGCTCTGTCTATATTTGTCTTCGTATAGTTTTTTCATTGTGTTGTTTGTTAGGGCCACTTTTTATGTATTGTTAGTTTTCGTTTGTATCTGTTCTGTCTTCTGGTTGTTCTGATTAAGTTGTCAGTACTTACCAAGTGATTGGCCAGAAAGACTCCTCTGAGGAAGCCTAATCGTGGCGAGGGGATCGTCTCCACAAAGCCCAGGTCAAAGAGTGTTTACGATTTTCTTGGTTTAATGTACCGTATTGTTTTATTGTATTATGATGCATTTATCTTGATTCCCGGCCCTACATGATACATTCTATACTCCTGTAGTCTCTTTGTGCTTAAACACCAATTAACTAACTAAATCATTTACATTTGGTGAATGTGAAACAGTGATAAGGCAACAAGGACGATGGTGGAGCTGCTGGGCACATACACTGAGGAGAATGCATCACAGGCTCGTGAAGATGCGCACAAGTAAGTAAAATTTTAGGATGTAACTTTCGAATTTTTTGAGTTATCGATAGTCGAATGGTCTCTGACCGATTATTAACCGATAGTCGAATTTCGATCCCACGATATCACATCTCATTTTTCTTACTTACTTATATTTCTTGAACAATATGGCGGGTGTTTGTGAAGTAAACAAAAGGCAAAAACAACAACAACATTGGAGTCAAGGTGCTTTTATTTCATTTCTTTATTTTGCAGGTGTTAAATCATTGTGATAAGTGCAACTAATGCATTTGCTTGAACGTCGGTTGTAATTTGGAAACCACAGCGGTGTAAATCGCCGAAAATTCGACTTCCGGTTAGACAGCATGGCTATTCAATAGTCGAATTATTCAATCAACTATCGAATAATCGGCAGTCGACTTACATCCTTAGTAAAGTTACACTGAGTACCGATTGTGTTAGCCACTGTTTTTCTGCCTATGCACATGTGGACAGCACATTTTAAGAACAGTTTTATCCCGTTCTCTGTTGCTAAGCTTAGCAGCAGTTAGGTCTACTATTTTACTATTTTATATTTATTTTAGTGTGTGAATGCTACTTGAATGTATGTTTTATTCAGCCATTGGCTACCATAATCCGATAAAATATGTTTTTATGTTACGAGTAAATTCTGAGGATAGCAACAATTGAATGCCACCCGAAATAACATGTAGCAGTGTAGCAGGCCGACAAGCCTGTAGCTCGCAGCATAGCGAGCCAGGCTATATATCCTGGTGTGCTAGCTGCAGGTGGCGTTTTAATGTAGCAGTAATGCCCGGTTAGTAATGGGATGGGTGACTGCCTACATAACCAGCCACCCAGGCCCACTCAGCCTGGCCATCCCTCTGTGGGTAGGTGCAATGAGTACCGTACTGGCGATGGTTACGGCCACCGTTATGGAAGAAAACGGACAGTTTTGTGTACGACCAGGACTGCTGGTGTATTGACCCAGTTGGTTAAAGGCGCTGGCTGTCAAATTGAGCCGGCCATCCGGCCGAGCTGGGTCATTATACTGGCTTAATTGAGTTTAACTGCAGCGGTGGTCTTCGGCGGGCGCTCTGAACAACTCAAAGCATTGATTTGTTATGTTTCTTTTTTGAAAAACATGTATTTGTAGTACGTAGCTGAAGCTGATATTTGCTGCTTGATGTTCTACTGCAGATGTATTGTGACAAGCCTGGCTGATCCAAACACGCTTCTCTTTGATCATCTGCTGACGCTGAAACCAGTCAAATTTCTCGAGGGCGAGCTTATACACGATGTAAGTCGTCTGTCGTTCTGCATATTCTATCTGCAGTCAAGCAGTTGGATGGGTAAGCCACTCACCACCTCGACGGTGATAAGATGGAAATGGAAAATGGAAATAAAGGACTGCAGACGAACTGTTGAAGGGGCACTGTACAATCTGGGAAGTGGCAGCTGATTGGCACTGGCTGTAGTACTGCGGCGCAAGCTAGCGGCCACCCATTGCCCGCGCTAACGGACTTTGGACCCGCAGTTATGCAGCCAGACAGATGTACTACACCCAGTCAGCCATCCTAGGCCTTCATCCCGTAGCCTACACCAGGTAATCTAAGCTACTACCCATTTCTCATGGAAGTCATGGAATTTAGGAAGACCATTTTCCAGGCCTGGAAAGTCATGGAAAATAGCAAAGGTCATAGAAAGTCATGGGAAATGATGATAATGTCATGGAATTTTTACTACTGCACTGAGCAATTCTGTAAAAGTGACATGACTTCATTTATAAACTCAAATTATGAACCGTAATGTCATACTGCTGACACAGTTTTCACAGGTTTACTTACTGACCAATTCTAACTGGAACTGCCACTACTAATTCTGGTATGCATTCATAAGTCGTGTATCGTTTACTTGGAATTATATGTTGTGCCGATAGGTCATGGATTTTAATTTTTTTGGTTACGGAAAAGTCATGGAAAATCAATGTTGAAAAAGAGGGGGCACCCTGATAAGAGGCTGAGTAGACTACTTTTCCCAGCCACAAGGTACTGGCTGGTGCCAAATTATACTGCTTGGTGACAGAGGCACATGTGTGTCAACAATTTGCCCAGGGTTGCACTCGACAGCGGGGCAGCTGGGATTTGAACCCGCAAGCCGAGCACCATATCACAACGCCGCAGAGATGATAGAAGATTTCACACCAACATCAAGATCTGTTGCATAGCAACAGACACTTTAAAGATCATAGGCAAAGAATTCCAAAAAAATTGTTATAAGACGATATTTAGAAAGATCAATACAGAAGAAATTTTTTTCCAACTTACACTCATTACAAATAAAGACTATTTTTCA
>Ga0049107_10000644_pt1 | contig 11042 bp, 8 predicted proteins | sample WorMetilPIANOSA1_FD_61187 | JGI IMG/M metagenome (GOLD analysis project Ga0049107, IMG submission 61187) | Marine gutless worms symbiont microbial communities from Max Planck institute for Marine Microbiology, Germany - Olavius ilvae PIANOSA.1 | ecosystem: Host-associated > Annelida > Digestive... | reverse complement strand
TCAGGCACTGTTGTTCCGTCGACTTAACGTCGTCGTATATGCGTGATTAATTAATCCTGCGCGCGTAAGCGCGCAGAAAATTTTTCTACTCTCATAAAAAAATTTACCCCTCGGCCTCTGGGGGGGGGCGATCGCCCCCATCGCCCCCCCCCATGGATCCGCCACTGTGTGTGTGTGTGTGTGTGTGTGTGTGTCAGAGACCGACGACAGACTGTCAACATGACATGACCGGACGTCGTCCGTCTGCTGGCCGCATCACTTCAGACGCTGCCGCTGGCTACATGTACAGCAGCAGGTCGTCAGCAGAACAGCTGGCAGTGTGCGCATCCAACGAGCAGATGCTGACAGCTCTGCGGCGTATCATCGCGCGCCATGACAGCGCTGACGCCGAGGTACTGCTGCTGCACGAGTGGCGCCGTCTGGCGTTGGTCGTTGATCACATGCTCTTCTACACCTTCCTCGTCGCCACCGTCACCTCTACACTGCTCATACTCGTTGTCATTCCACTCGCCAGGTGGCTCTGACGTCATATCCAACCCACGTCGCCCGACAAGGCGATACAGTCATATCTGCGTGATAATTCGTGCAATGTCGCCAACGTAAACTCTGCAATCAGCTCATTTACGTGAAATCAGCCTGATTTTTAAACCACCCAGAGAGCTATTGCGTAAATTATTTAAACACTGGTTACTAATTTATTAGTCGTAAGTCTGGAAAGTTTTATTGCATTATCTACAGAAATGACAAAATTATGCTGTTTTTAGTCATGCCAACTTAGCAGTTTTGACATTATCAGAAATGGTCTCAACGACTAGCATTCAAGACGGCGTAAACAGTGTGAACACAAAGCTTTGAGTTATAGAAATGCTCAAAACTTTGAGTTAGTAAATGCTCAAAATGTCGTGTACAAGCCTTCACGTACTCTCAACCTATTTGTAAAACTTGTAACAGCTTTGTTAATTGGTCCTACGGAAAACTGTCTCATATCTACTCCAGTGCGACTTTAAATTCAGAAGCTGCTTTTTGGCCTCGGATGAGGTTTTCAGAAAGCTGCGTGCTGCGTGCATCGCTGCCCACACATGATATCTCCAGGGGATTCTAATCTGGAGAGTTAGGTAGCCATTGCTGCTTCTCAATCATTTGCGGAGAGTTCGTGCGCAGGCAGATATCACATAATGTTTTTTTTGGATATCTAGAATAATTATTTTGGATATCTGAAAAATAAATGAATGCTAATTCCGCTTGCCATATGATTGACACCTAGGCCCTAGAAAGACGCATCTCCCCCAATTGTTAGTAGTAAAGCAAGGAATATATTTGTTAACAGTCCGTTTGCACATGGTCCTTTTTTTCACCTGGACGTCAGATATGCAGCGATAGCGTCAGTTCTAATTGACGTCATGTCACATGCTTCAATAACACTGTAGCCAAAAGTAGGCCTACCATCGAAATGTGAAAACATGGAAACTACAACTATAAACAGGAATTTTTAAAGAATTTGTTTCTAAACCTGTCCTGTGCAAAACAGTCATACCAGGGCCGCGTTATGCTACCTCCACACTGGGCGTATTTTATGATCGACATACAGGCTGCATGCAGCCTGCATTGCAGGCTGCATACGCTGGACAGTCCGTCGTCGATGCCGGTCAGTCCGGCGTCGACGACGGACAGTCCGTCTTCGTCAACGCCGGTCAGTCCGTCGTTGACAACGCCAGACAGTCCGGCGTCGACGCCGGACTGTCTGGCGTTGTCAACGCCGGACTGACCAGCGTTAATGACGCCAGACAGTCCGACATCATCAACGCCGGACTGTCTGACGTCATCAACGCCGGTCAGTCCGGCGTTGATGACGCCAGACAGTCCGGCGTCATCAACGACGGACTGACCGGCGTTGATGACGCCGTCGTCAACGCCGGTCAGTCCGGCGTTGATGACGCCGGACTGTCTGGCGTTGTCAACGCCGGTCAGTCCGGCGTCATCAACGTCGGACTGTCCGTCGTTGACAACGCCAGACAGTCCGGCGTTGATGACGCCGGTCAGTCCGGCGTCATCAACGCCGGACTGACCGGCGTTGACGACGGCGTCATCAACGCCGGACTGTCCGTCGTTGACAACGCCAGACAGTCCGGCGTCATCAACGCCGGACTGTCCGGCGTTGACGCGCGTATGCATCCAGCTGGACAGCTGTTGTAGCAACCTGTAGACTGAGGAGTTCGAGGTATAGGAAATAGATAGATAACACCCGCTCACAGCCTACATCCAGCACTGTGTCCTGCCAGTGCCAACAGCAGTCACTCACATACATCTGCTAATTACCAGGGGCGTAGATCATGGGGGTGGGGGGTCCTGGCCCCTATGAAAATATGTAGGAGGGGAAACAGCATGCCTCGACCCCCTAAAATGTCACATTCTTTCACTCAAAACCATTGTTGGACAACTCTGCAAGCCCCACATCATGAAGGATGAAAGACTTGTGTCAAAAATGGAAGGCAAAATCAATTTTTCGAGGCGCCTGAAACAGTTTGATGTCTTGACCCGACCCCCTGATTTTACGACAGATCTACGCTGTTAGTAATTACTGAATGTCCATGAGTATTTAGTATGTCACTGCGTATTTAGTCACGTTTGCGGACGTCTGCAGAACGAGAGAGCAGTGGTTAAAGTGGTTTTGTGAAGCAGGGGGCTCACCTGACGAAGCCAGGTTGGAGCAAACCCCATACCCATTCCAACCCCACTAGTTTGGCGCTATTTAGGCGTAAAATAACACTTTATAGATTATATCAGGCGGGGGCTCATACTATTGCAGGGGGCTCAAATGGGAGCAGGGGGGCTGAGCCCCCCGAGCCCACTCACTTTAACCACTGCGAGAGAGGGGGCACAAGCGGACAAATGGGAAAGGGGTAGATTTTTACTGTATTTTTGTGGACGTCATGCTCCATACTGCGTGAGGCTATACTTTTATACGTACTTCAACTACAATGTTTTCATTTGTCATAAAATACGAAATCCGATAACGTTTACACTACAGTACAGCACTCATAACCACATAAACTTAGCGAAGAACACATACACTTATCTGCTTTCAGATTCACGGCAATCTGTGTCCTAATTGTTGGCTTCCATTCAGCCATCTTGTAGCCGTCGACTCGACTGTCCATAAAATGGGGTTCTGTCTGACAGGCGCCCGCAGGATTTTTTCCAGGGGAGGGAAAATGGTGAGCCGAGGCCCAAAGGGCCAAGGCGGGGTGGGGTTCTTGGGGATGGGCTGCGAGCCCCTCCCATCAACTAGGCGTCTGTGGGAGCGCTGGCGCAAATAGATTTTTGTACAATAATTTTTTGACCTCTAGATGACCACTGACGGCTACGATTTTCCCCCCTGATCTCCTGTGTATATAGCAAAATCTGGGGACAATTAGCATTGGCTTCCCAATCTCAAATATGTGGACGCGTTCGTAGTCCTCTCGTTCTTCTTCAAAATACGAGTAGTACAACAACATACATAACACTTTACAACTTTTCCAGGGGTGTTTATAGCAACGCCGGACTGCACATGCCTGTGGGCGCCCATGAACATTAGCGATAAGTTCGCTGACATTTATTTTATTTATCGCCATTTCGATGAATCAGACAAAAAGATGCGTAGGCGTGGCTAACAAACTAGGCTAGTGGCCAACAACAGCTAGGCTACTTTGCCTAAGCGATAAGTACGCGCTGACCGTCTGATTGGTTGAAGCCGGAGGGCGGTGGATATAAATAGAAAACGACGGCGGTAAAATACGCCGTGAAGAGCATGTTCACTCACGGCGTATTTTACGATCGACATGCAGGCTGCATACGCCGGACAGTCCGATGTCGACGTCGGACTGTCTGGCGTATGCATCCCGCATGCAGCATTTTACACCTAATATGAAGGTAGCATTAGGTTACTTAAGTTTTTTAAGAAACTCAGATTCTTATTAATTAGATCTCGGCGAATTTTGCTTACCTATTATGCCCCCGCCTCTAGGGTAGGGAGCACTAATCGATGATGTCTTGACCAGTCTGACGTCAATCTGTCTGACGTCTGTCTGTCGAACAGAGGGGCCTAGGAAGACTAAAATTCGCACAGAGGTAGGCGGCAGGCCACGTCACACGTGACTCGGACACCACCTTCAAGGTCAAAAGGTCAACTTGCAGGGGGCGGGTCATATTGTGGCGGCCTCCCACACAGCTTGTTAAACGTTGCTATGGACAACGTGGATATAGCGGTTTCTGACTCTATACCTAGTTTTGCTGAACATGTTTTTTTTAAATTTTGTACTGACAATATTCTTGAACGTGTTAATTGGAAATCTGCTACTTCTCGGCGGTGTCCGGACGTTGTTGAGAGTGGTTTAGTTGGGTAGCAATGTCTGGGCGCTTTGACTTTTGTCAATGCTCCCAAATACAGAACGCAAACTCTGATACAAATATCAAATAACAAACAATGTAGTCATATATCGGCACATTTCTAATCACAAAAAGCTGATACCGTTCATTGAAATTTATGTCAAGTACATTCATCCATGAACTGCAGAAGTCCTGTTTCAATACAAATGTTAACATTTTACTGCATGGGAGCAAAATGCTACGAACGTCGACAGTAGGCCTAATTCATGTAAACGACAGATCGCCTACAGTCATACATCTAGGCACACAACAACAAACAAAATGTACTTGACAACAATTACAAGATGCTGTTTATTCAGATTTGACATTCACAATATTCAAACACATTCGCTCAGATTTATCTTCACCATAACTTTGCTAAATCTTAATCGATTTTCAAAAGTTCTTTCACCGTCGGAGTATGTAATGAAATAAATATCGAAGCTCCCACCATACCTCAATCGTATAGCGCTACACTACCTTGTGAAAAGTAAACGTCAGGAAACTAGCGACAATCTGAAGGAAATATCTCGTTTAACAACATATTTTAGCTTACTTTATTAGTCTATAATGTCTTGACTAATTTATGTCACAGTGAATAATCACAATTAATGTCTTCCTGTGGCTCGAAGGCAGGTACGGAGACGTCTGTACCACTGGTCAATGGCATCGTACACTCCCAACTCGCACATCAATCAGATGCTGCCTCAAATCATGCCTATCCTGCGCTTTTGTATGGTAGACTCGTTGCTCCAGATTTTGTAGTCAACTGGATTGAGGTCAGGGCTGTTCGGCGGCCACAAATCCGGAAGTTCATAAAGGATGACCCGACCTCTTATATTATTGCACTGTCGGATTGGAGGTAGCGAATGATGCACAGAATGTCAGACATAGCTCGCGGAAAAGATCACGACCACTAGAATCCATAAAAAAATGATAATGTAGGCCTATAGCGTATATAATAAAATCAGTTCAGATGGCTGAATATACCAATAATCCTGTTTATAAGTTCATAATGCTCAAACTGCAACTGGTGTTAATTAACGTGCTAAACTGCTAATTAGATCAATTTGTGAACATTAAGGTTTCACAAGGTAACGTAGCAAAGCGTTTGAAGTGTGGCGGTATCTTTAATGATCAATCACGGGTGAAAGAATAATTTGAAAATCGGTCAACATTTGCCGAAATTAGGTGCAAGAATAGAGTGTCCTGTCTTTTGACTCACAGGGTAATTAAAAGTGATACGACACGTATCTGCTGCATGCAAGGCAGATACCGTGACATCCAGTGAGGTAAAAAAAGACCTAGAATTATTAGCTGTTTTCTTAGTTTTAAGTTTCAATGTCACTTATACCGAAATTACAAGCGGTTGCCGAGAAAACGGCAAAGTAATTTCATGGGACTAACTACCACAATAGGTATAAAAATGAAATTTTGAAAACTTGTGAAACAAAAAATGAGAGCCGTGGAGTCCCGCCCCTTGGTTGGGGCATGGATGATCCCTATAAACACGCCCCTCCCGTAGATGGGTTACAGTGCTCCATTTAGTCGCTCTAGGTCGTAGGGTCCCCTAAAATGGGAGTGCTGGGGCCCCGCCCCTTGGGATGGGTCGCGGCTTACCCCGGAAACACACCCGTCCCCCGCAAACCCCACGTTAGCATGTCATTCGGGCATGTTAACGTGGGTTAGCATGGGAACATGGGGATGGGTGTGTCTTCGGGACCATCAGACGCTGCATCAAATCGTCTGCATTCTGCAATTTTTCTGGTGCGGCCGATGTTGCCTTTAGTCACATATTTGAACTAGGTCAGTCCAGCGGCCACAAACTTGGCGAGATGAATGCAGGAGTCTCGCGTTCAAAAAGGTTGCTAACCTTGCGCGCCCCGGTATATAGTGGGACACTATCCAGCTAAAGATGAAGAACTCACCCAAGATATGTATGATTCGCAGCAACTGTTATAACCGCAGCATGTTACAAATGTAGGCCGCAATTGCATTGAATCCGAGATCAACGAATATCAAACGACTGTGAAACGAGTAATAGCCAAGTTGTACATGTCAACTGACACCGCCAACCACTGATTAGGTCACTAAACGATAGCAATTTTAATACTGGCACTAATTTATCACAGAATAGTGTATCGGCATGATGGTGGATAATCACTATTACAAATTTGCTGCTGTAGACAAGAGTACCGATATACACTTTTTGGACCACACGCTAGAACAAGCTGTAGGCAGGCGGCCGCCACAATATGCCCCACCCTCTCCTCCCTCTGTGGGCGCCGAAGCGCCGCCGAGCCGACCGCGCCTGCGGACCGCAACGTAGCAGTAGGTTCCCACGGTCAATACGTTCTCACGTTCACCGCTGTAGCTGCCTGACGCGTTAACGCCGCGGTGAGAAAAGCGGCCTGGTGACCTTGACCTTTGACCTTTTGACCTTGAAAGTGGTGTCCGAGTCACGTGTGATGAAATGACTATCTCTGTGACTGATTGACTATCTCTGTGCCAATTTTAGTTTTCCTAGGCCCTCTCTGTTCTCGACTTAGGCCCGATCTACGCGACAGACAGACGTCAGACAGACAGACGTCAGAGAGCATCATCGCTTAATGCCCCCGCCTATTAGGGGCGGGGGCATAATAAACTTCCATTTAGGCGATGCTGTTAGCTTCGCTAATCTTCGAATGATGCTGGCAGTGGCAGAAATACGAATTGACCAAAATGTTCAACTGTGTATGGGTGACATCCATGGAAATTATTAAACAGAATCCCCGCGCGCCCGCGCCTCAGATTCGAGATATTCTTAACCACTTAACAAGCGCGTTACAAACTGATATACCGATTGACTGAATCGAATGCAACATATGGTTCAGCTAAGAGAAGTCTGAAGTAGCAATATTAGTCTAGACATGTCGGTCTATCATGTTGCACTTATTCACAGCACAATATACAGTTGACAGCAGGGGCAAAAAACTTTGTCAATGTTAGCCTCAATATGAAATCAAACTCAATGATCCGGAATTTTGTCATTCGGTTTAGACAGAGTAGATTTGTCCAGTGGAGCTGATAACATGTCTTTCCAAAAATATTAAAATATAACATTTATCAGCTCATCAAAACAACTTCTGTCTTCATGACAAACACGTTGGATTTTAATGGTACCTATCGATAATAAGAATACTGCACCGACTTACAGGCTAAAAAGTACAGAGAAAGCCGCCAAAACATGTCCATAGTTCCAAGTTTGCCGTGTGCGGGTTAAGACTGTAAGCAGTATCAAAGACAGTCAGCTGGTAAAACATTGTTGCGTGGCACGTGTCTGTTGCTCGTCTGACCACGCGGCAGAGTTGTGAGCGAACCAAACAAAATGACGACAACTAACGCTTACAATTCAGCACCAAGTCGAGTCTTATACAAATGACCATCAACAGACAAGACATTGACAAGATCTGTAGCTCAAACGGTTCCAAGTTGCAACTGCGGTCGGTACGCGACTATCCGTCATCACGTGTCAACAATTGGCACAACGAGATGTTTTGTTTGATGCCGTCTGAGACTGATACACGATGATGACGTCATCGCCACGTGAACACTTCATCTCATCGCCGTACACATCCGTTCACTTCCCTGTCTCCGCAGCACCAGCATCAACAACATGATAAGTGTATTCATTCGAAGCATACATTGAAAATAACAACACACTGTAACATAATGAAGATGATAGTGTTGGTGGAGCTTCAGCGGCAGAAGCGACCACGTATAGTGATTGACAGCTAAGACCAACCCACAGAAGGCGGGCGGCAAGGGCCACGGCGGCGCCCGGGTAGAATGTGATTGGGTGTGGGAATGAATATAGGGGATATTCAGTAGTGTAGTTGTGTTCTTGGATGTTCTCCGATGTTGAATCGTGTCGTGACATACCCGTCCGAGTGGAGATTCCTGTAAATAAACGTGTGCGTTATACGTCGGCTTTCGCTACCGTAAAGTAAACACTGCACGTAAAACATCGTATGGTCAGGAAGCGCGATAGCGACTAAGGAACAGCAAGTCGGCTAAGGGCGTGTAATTTGGTGGTCAGCGGCGGGATAGATCACCATCGGCGGAGTGAGGGACGTGACGATAACTGCGACAGACATCGGGTCGGCAGCGGACGGCGTTCTGAGGATCTAACGTTAACGGATCGAAGCGGCGCGGCCTTGGAGATTGGCGACTGGTACCGGACGAAGCGGTCATCAGAGTCGAGTCGGTGAGCAGTGACCTGGGTCAACAAAGAAGGACCGGGGATCGACGCATCGACCTCGATATATGTATATATATATATATGTAGACGGCGCGGCTTAGATTGTGCTTCTATGCGCAAACGCATTTTGACGACGATAATCGTAATGGTCTTGGCAATAATAATGATCCCGATGGACATGCATTATGTGAGCAGGATGATCAAAATTGGCGTTATGAGTTTAGTCACGCGCACAGTAGGCCTGCGGGGGATGATGTGGATGTTGAAAGAGGGACGGATGTAGAATCGGGTGATGAGTCTGGCAGTGATAAGAGGACGGGGAGGTTGTATTTAACCCTCCAGTTGCGTCTTCGTCAGCTGCACGCGGACGGTGAGCTGGATAGGCAAATCCAACTTGAACCGGAAAAGCGAGAGACGATCAAAATGAAATTTACACTGCAGCGGCAGGCGGAGCGTGAGAAAATTGAAACGCAGCTACAGGCTGACAGGGAACGCAACGCGCACAGTTGACGCATAATAATGCGCGCTTTATTGGTGCGCGCACTAATGATGTTGCGAATATACAGAAGTTATTGCCCTTTATGCACTACACCTGCGACATATTAACATATTTCAACGGTCTAGAACGAGCGTTGGAAATGAATAATGTCGAGAAAGAGTAGTGGGGGAAATTCCTCCCCTCACAATTAAATCCCAATGCACTCAAGGCTTTCACCAGTCTTTCGGCAGCGGACACTCAAAACTACGACCTTGTGGAACAAGTAATTTTATATTATTTTCAACTGGACGCGGAGTCCTATTTGAGAAATTTTCGATCGCAGAGGCGACGGGGTAAGGAATCTTATCGACACTTTCTCGCCAGCCTAACGGAAAGTTTAATGGACTTTTATCAAGCAAAGGGGATCAAGAATATGGACGATCTAACATACACTTGAACGAACAGTTTCTTACGACTCTGTCTCCGGATTTGAAACAACACGTGTACTCGCGCGAACCGAAATGTGCAGAGGAGAGTGCTAGGTATGCAGACGTTTATTTTCAGTCGAGTCGCATGAGTAATGAGTCAAGCTTACGGCCACATGTCTCGCAGGGAACTGCAGCGAGATGCGCCGAATGGAAACATGGGCGACGTCGAGGCTCTTCAGGTTATCCAATCACTTTGCGGCCTCAAACCTCGGTGCCAAATCATGTACCCGCTATGCAGGGAAACGGCAGACCGCAGGGCATACAGCAGTTCCCACGGCGAGGGCACCCGGTCCTAAATTTTCGGGTCAGCATGGCGTGCGACCTAACGGCGTAGAGAAGGCGAGCCAGGCAGACCAACACAACCAGTGCTATGGATGCGAAAGTTTTGGACATAAATTTAAGAACTGTCACCAAACTAGATTTCAAATGCCGGTATTTTTTGCGGCAGGAAACACCCTAGCGACACTCCCTGCTCTACTCAGAAAAATTATGGTGTGTATAAAGCACACAACCTTACTACAATGCGCAATTTATAGTCCCGGTTTATTTGAACAATCGATGTATAAACGCAGTACGAGACAGTGGTAATTCAGCGATCACACTAGTAGACAGGCGTTTGGTGGAATCCCATCAAATTGTGTCAGGGGAGACGATACATCTCCGCGGAGCTTTCGATGATAAATTTGTGGCGAAACCCGTTGCGATCGTAGACCTAAGGTCACCACATTTTGCGTGCCATCAGAACATCCATGTAAAAGTGGCGGTTACTGAGCTTTCGGATAACCTTCAGTGCATAAATTATGGTGTGTATAAAGCATTGGTGTTAGTACTGACATTTTTTCTCTTTTTATCTGTTTTTATCTGTGTACTTTTTTTACTTTTTTTCTTTTCTTTTCGTTTTATTTGTGTACCGTGTGTACGATTTTCATAATAATAATAATAACTGGAAACACGCTCTTTACGCAGTATTCACAATTTCAGGATATAATTAATGTTCGCACCCGGGAGACAACTGTGCAACCGACCCTGTTTGACCATGATTACACAGATGATTGCGCTGAGGGTGACAGGCACGGCTCGGCTGCACCGGTGGGTGCGTCGTCGACGACTGTATTGATATCGCGACGAGCGAACAGAGGGCGACGGTAATGACCATGAAATGACAGATATCGATAAATGACAGACAGGGCTTCAACAGCTGCGGCACGGACGATGTCGGTCAGCTGGCGACGCGGCTGGTTAATTTTACTCCGAAGCTATTAAACCGTGAAATGCGAGAACAGCCCAGCGGCGGTGTTGACTTAAACGAGACTGATAAGCCAACTAGAAACAAAAGCATCGTCCCGTGCTGGACAATGCATACCGGCAGGATGTCGTGTCACTCTACCAAGAAGGGTGTTAATTACTAAGTCAGTAATTACCATGCGTA
>Ga0049107_10000643_pt1 | contig 11049 bp, 8 predicted proteins | sample WorMetilPIANOSA1_FD_61187 | JGI IMG/M metagenome (GOLD analysis project Ga0049107, IMG submission 61187) | Marine gutless worms symbiont microbial communities from Max Planck institute for Marine Microbiology, Germany - Olavius ilvae PIANOSA.1 | ecosystem: Host-associated > Annelida > Digestive... | reverse complement strand
TCTTCACCCCGTAATCCATGTACCTAATTACATGGATCACTCACTACTCATTTACCGACCCCTGAGGGATGGATGGCTGAGTTGGCCATGTTGGCTGACCGATAGCGGACGGCTTAACCGCAAGGTAGTCACACATCTAGCTAGCAGTCTGGTGCAGGATAGGGAAAGTTCGCTGGCCGAGACCAGCGTTCTAACCACTATATGCTACGCTGGAAAGTGGAAAAATGGCCAAACGGTGGCTAGAAATACCAGGCGTAAGTTTGACGACTTCGTAAGAGCGCCAGCCAGCAGGGATGTCTTCGTCGACGGTCTTCCAGACGGCGGACGAGCGATCTTCGACGAGTTGTTTGTACTGGAGACGGAACGAGGTCACGTGGGCCAGACTGGACGATGACATTGTCCACTGAACTAGGACAGATGTCTCGGACACCGCTGACACTTCCGGTCTCGACGGCGCAGCCAGCATCGCTGAACACACGACTGACTCGTTGTTAGTGACATACGACATTATTGTCATCCATCAAAGGACGACACAGCCGACCAAGTTTCTGTGGGAGGAAACAGGCTCAACCCCCTATGCTTTAGTTTTGTCCGTCACCTCCTGCTATAGACTCTGCTCCTGCCAAGTATACTGAACATCAAATTAGAATAAGCTGTAGGCGGGCGGCCGCCACGATATGCCCCGCCCCTCTCCTCCCTCTATGGGCGCCGAAGCGCCTAGCATCGCCGAGCATACCGCAACGTAGCAGTAGTTTTCCACGCCCAATAGGCCTCCTTGTTCTCGACTTAGGCCCGATTTGCGCGACAGACAGACGTCAGACAAAAGCATCGCTTAATGCCCCTGCCTATTAGGGGCGGGGGCATATTAAGCACATTCCATTGTCCTGCCATGGCAGGAGATGCTCAATATTTCGTGTCAGACGTTCAAAATGCAGCTGGAACTCTGCCCGGACTCTGTTGGGAGCTTACGACGCTCCTCCAGACCCCTCCCCCGTAGTCGACTGAGTCAGGGGAACATTCGCTCCCAATCCTCACTCCTTTCCCTGCATCCACAATCCACATTGTACTCTCACTGCTACACGTATAACCACTGGCCAGTTGCAGTATCACCTATACTAGTCCTATAGTTCACTCCATCCTAGAACCACATACAGTTTCAGCACCGCTTTCCTTTCTCGCATCTGCCAAGAGGTTTACGCGCAGTGGTGTGGTCTGAGACCGTCAGTCTTAGGATAAGACCGGTCTGAGACCAAAAAATCGGTCTTGATCTTGCACGCTGGGTCTTGGTCTTGGTCTTGCAGGTCTGGTGTTGTGTTATGAAACACGGTCTTGTCGCGCTCGTCGTCATAATGATATTGAAGGACACGGCAAATTTTCAAAAAAAAACTATTTATAGTTTCTCTATTCTATGCTTGGAACATCACTACCGTGGAGATCAACAGTGGCGTTTATTTACTTAAAAGTTAAATCTGCCAAGTGCCTTTGTTTACTTCCGGTGGTCTTGGTCTTGGTCTTGTTATTTTGGTCTTGGTTTTAAGAATTTGGTATTGTTTATATCACTGGTTGTGCGATCAGTCGTGTTCGTTCACACATACTCATGTGTGAGCAGGAGAGATCGAGAAGTCGTCGAGTCGCCTCGGCGAGATAAAATTTTCTGAGTGGACAGCTTCTGGGACAGGAAAGAAGTGATTAACTGTTGGAAATGATCCGAATGATATTACTGATCCTGATCCGTGATTCCGGACCACTGAATCGTGGCGTTAGGGTTGCATTGCTCATTGGCAGCGTCTCATATCCAGATTCTAATAATGACAATATTCGCACCTTATAAATGTTTGTATTATTATTATTATTATTATTATTGACGGCCAAGCCTAAGCATAGGCTGTTTTTACTCCAAAACAAGTTTCTGGCCCTCATACTGCCAAATCTCAACCAATCTGGATAAAATTTTGCACACACCTACTGTTTTACGGAATACACTTGTGTGCCGACTTAGACCGCGATCGGCGCGTGGGCGGCTCCATGCCAAACCAGAACGACTATGTTTACACTGCGCGCTAAGCTTAGCGGCGCAGTGTATTGTTATCGGTCCTGTCTGTGTGTGCGTGCGTGTGCGTGTTTGCAACGGACGGGCGGGCGGTGTCCGAACCTTAGTACAGCCAGCGCGCGCGCAGTGTTTGCGTCTCTCTGAGCGCTTTTTTCATTTTTTTTCTGTAATACTTGTAACGCACCCTAAGTTCTCTACAGAGACGACGGATCGCCGTGATTTTGGCGGCAAACCGTCAAAGTGGAGGTGAGAACGGGTGCTATCGTGAAAAATTCCGGAATTTTGTAGCGTGGGCGGAGCCAGATCCAAAAACAGCATTTTTCGCGTTTTTGGAGTACCCTTGGACTATCCTGCACACAGCCTACAGCAAACAGTTTTACCCCAAACCAATGGTAGCGACGGAAAAGTCGAGACTCTGAAGGTGTGCCTTTTGCTAGTCTGGAGAGTGTGTGACCAGGCGTTTGACAGATATAGGCCCCTGAAGGGTGCCGAAAAGTGGTCATGTGGCATCACGAAAATTGAAAATTTGCATATAGGCACACGTAGAAAAAATCACTGATTCCAAAAAATGCTATTCTTTTCAATCTATGACGAAAAATAACAAAGTTATCGCGGAAAACCGTTTCCGAACAGTGGCGTCACTAGGCGCTTGTGGACGCTTGGCCGTCTTGAATTGACGCTCGTCGTCAATACATGTTGCTAGTTCTACTTGCAACCGACGACGACGACGAACATATTTGAAATATTGACGGTTTAACGGCAAACGTAGACACAATGTCCAAACAAATGATGTGTGGAGACAGTTAGTTGTTTATATGAGCTCTTTGGTCAAAATACGCTGAACAAGTTTTATGCCAGCCACTGCCTGTATTAACATCAAAGACAGTAGACTCGGTTGATATATGTGCAGCATCTGCAGCACGCCTTCCTGCATCAGAACCCAAGATGAGCTTATGACACTTTTTTGTCCTTCGACCTTAACATTTGACCTTTCGACTCCAAAGCACAGATTGCAAATATGCTATTGAGGAAATTGTCGAGCACACAATCAAGACGTGATGAGCCGAAGAGAGTAAAAACAGAAGCAAAATATGCACTCCATCAACAACACTCACCTCTATCACTGTTATGATGATGTCTCGCAGAATGTCGCCACTGGTCTCTGACGTCATCGCCGTTATGGTTCCATGACGTCAAGCTGACGTCAATCACTCCGTCATCATCATCATCATCATCGTCATCAATGTCATGGGCCCCATCAGCTGTAAGAGTTGGCATCCAAAGATAAGAATGATACATCAATCATATTCATTTGAAAAAAAATTATCACTAAGGCGACAAAGACAATAAAACTAACTGGTTCTTATAAACTACTCGAAAACTATTTTTCTAAAATTAAAAAAAAATATGTATAACAAGCAACTACACAAAGAGATGAAGATGGAGAGAAACGATTTAATGGTCAGAAAATCATCACACCGGCTAAGCAGTTTGTCAATCTGAAGCTAGGTTCGCCTACATGTAATCTAGATTTTATTGATTTAATGCATTTTGTATTTCCTCTTTATCTGTCCACTGTCTGTTTTTATGTTCTAAGTGCCTGAAATAGAGATTTGATTTGAATAATATAGAATAGGAAATGATGATAAAAGAATCTTAAGATGGTACACGACCCAATGAACATACCTGAAACCACGTTCAAGCTAATGGACGCATGCGCAGTGCCGAGCTGGTTGCTGGCGAAACACTGGTAGAAGCCGCTTTGACTACGTCGCACGTTCGCCAGCGTCAGACTTGTATCTGTTTACAATAGAATGTATAATACAACATGAATTACACACATATTTCGATACACTGGGGTTTAAATAAAACTGTACCCGAAATGAACTCCTTAAAGATTGGAGCCGGTATATGCGAGTAAAACTGAATTTGCTAGAACACATATGCAATGTGTGTGTCGTGGAGCAGGGACACAATAAGGAAGAAATATATTTGTATGCAACACTCAAGAACACAAATCGCACAATCAATTATCATGGTCATGTATTGCATAAACAAACGTAGCAAATTGCAGTGTCACAATCACAGTGTGCAAAGTGATCCTATATAAAAGCCCAAAGGGCTTGTGTAATCAGAGGTCACTCACATGCCTAACAACACAAAATAATAAATAAAAACAGGCAAGTGATGTCAGAGTTTTTGTTAGCAGCACACGACGACGAGTTGCTATCGACTACAGTTGAAGAGCCGTCGCTGAACAATAGACGGACGTGCAAACAACAAAGCGCAGGAACGGAAGACTGGTTTACAGATAGGAGAGTAAAATTTCTGCCATCAGGTCACTTATTGTCATTTATAGTACAAAATATCGCAAAGTAACTGCTGCTAAAATAGCTGTAACTGCTTGAAATCTTAACTTCCCGCCTTCTTCGACAGGATTCGCCGAGATGTCGGCTGATTGGTGTAATACATTTGGACGGATGGATGAAACTCAGTAACGGAGGGAAAAGTATTAAATCTGCATCAGTGAATAATGCGAAGAGTCTTGGGGGCGTGGTTTGAAAGTCCCGGAAGTAAACGACGCAGCATTAGACACCTGCAGGCTATGCGCTAAAGCACGTCTTTTCAATGCAGGTAGAACGTTATGATGGCTTCGTCTGATTACCTGGAAGGACGTTATGGTCCCGAGCTGTTGCGGGCACTGATCCACTAAAGTGCACTTGCGCTACCAACAGACGCCCAAAAGGGAAACATAAACTAAGTAAAACGTAAAGACGGAGGACAGCAGTGGCACAGACATTCTGTTCAGAGTTGTGTCACGTGCATGAAATGTCACCAGAGTGTTCCATATCCATCCAGCGAACATAACGTTCCGAAATCATCTCAAATCATCGGAGAAAGCCGTAGAGACGGAGCTTTTGTTGGGCGCAGCCGCCCGGCCTCTGTGTCCGTGCAGCATGTCGGCTGGGAGACGTCCGACTCGGAACGGATATTGGAGTTTATCACTGTGGGAACGAGCGATTGACCGCCCACGACGCTCGGCCCAGTCATTGACACTGTAGCGCGCACTCATCTGCATTACAATGTCTAATTGCCGCTGACAGACCTCCCACGTGGACACACAGAGACCACCCATCAGCATCAGCAGCTGATACCACAGTGGCGTCGCTAGGAGCTGCACATCCTATTCACCGGGTGCAAAACAGTTTAGCGACCGCAAATCCAGCCTCCAAAAAGCACACCGCAATGAGTCGAATACGTGCCCAGACTCGGTACTTCTTCAAACTAAACTTCACTTTAGCAGCTTCTCACTTTCGGTTCTTTTCACGTAATTAATGGGTCAAAATCTGCTCATGCATACCTCAACGCCAACGTTAGAAACTTTTGGGCTAAAAGAATTTTTATGTAACGATGACTTGGACAATTCGACGGCCGCTCGACTGTTGTTCGACGTGTAACCGCAGTCGAGTCAAACGGTGCCGAATGGAGGTCCAATCATAGTTGTAACCACCGCTTTAGGCACATTGAACCGCGTGAAGTTTGTTTCATTGCTTCATTTCACTTATCACTCTAAGTGCCACATACTGAACTGTGTCAAACGTTGTTTGAAGGTTTCGTCTAATAGACAAATCGAAAGATTATGACTTGTATGTACTGGAAGGGATCTGATCATTATCTTTGTTAAATTATGCATAAATTATGTGTCATCTGGTTTCAGGCACCAATAATCGTTGTGGGACGGTCGGTCGATGCCTTGTTGCGCCCCACGCGCAGTCAGCGGCAGCTCAGTGGAGCGGGCGGGTGGGGGGCGGCAGAGCAACTGATACAGCTCGTAGCAGAATGTCTGGACAAGGACGTCCCACGGCGGGACGTCTCCTTGCCGGTCCATCGCAGCTGCCACGTGAACACAAGACAAAGACACGCCGGACCGACACAAAGCGCCGCCGTTCATTTGTCACACAAAATGACTGATCGCTTTAATATCGCTCAGAATGCACCACGTGCCCGCTCAGCAGGTGCCCGCTATGACGTCACTGGGCGCCGTCGAACACGTCGTCTTTCAATTAATACTTCACTGTTGAGCTCTGCGGCGCTGACTTTAGTTGGGTTTCAGATGCAAACATCACAACAACAAGGTTGCTATAGCGCTGCTGAAACCATGACTCGTGATCAGCAATCGCTTCACAATCTCACAGCGGCAGTTGACTCGCGTGAAACAATGCTACGGTCATCCAACGCCCGCGCTCACGGAAAATTAGACCCGCACTGCAGCTAGCAGACATACCATAGCCCCGATCAGCCACACTCGTTGGCCTTCACTGCTCATTTCCCGCCCGCTGAGGATAGGAGGCTGAGTTGGCCTGAGCACACAGTAGGTAGCTTGCAGTAGACCGCGGGTGAACGTGAAAACCCTCGACCTGTCAGTTGTCAGTCTGACGCTCTAAGACTTGCCGCTGGACCACCTCTAAACTGAACCACCAAAACAATAGTCGCAAGTTATCCATCATGTTGGTGATAATTTCATAGCGTTGTCGGCGGTGTCCGAGTTTAATAATACTAATATTAATATTAATAAATTATTAATAATAATGACAACTAACATAAGCACTTGGAGACCGCAAACCTCTGTCAATGCCACATAGCTCACCTGAGGTACAATTCAGCATCGCTCACACAAGGCGATGGTAAAACTTCCTCTCAAAATCCTGTTTCCGCATCGTGACACGATTCACCACCAAAATCTAATCAGCTGTTGCTAGTCACACACCCTCATCCCTCCAAAAAAATCATCAAAATTTGTCACCAACACTTTTTGAGTTACCCTGCTGACAGACAAACACACAAAGGCAAAAGCATAACCTCCTTGGCGGAGGTAATAATAATAATTTTTTCTTTTGTTTTTTTATATATTTTTGTACCCTCGGTAGTATAGATCCCGAGGGTTAAAAGCTAAGCAAGTTTAAAAAAGCTGGTCGACTAAAGATCCGGGTCAACATCACATCCAAACGACTCATGCAGCAAGATGGCGTTGAATCTCTGCAGAGCGATAGAGAGTCGTTGGAAGAGAAACTGTCCCTGCTTATCATATTATCCTTATATGATAATATATCCTTATCCTTATCATATTATTATTAATTTTTTTGCCCACCAACACAAAGCCGCTGACGTGAAAACTAAGCAAAATGTTAAACAACGCTGCAACGACTTCTGTATTATTTCGTATTACAACAGAAATTTTCGCCGTGCAATCACACACAGACTCTTACCATTGCCGGTTGCTATTGCGTCCAAGTCAGCATAAAACACACAATCCACAGACAGTGACAGAACTCGCAATCTTGCAGCGACAAAAACATCGCGTTTGAGTTATTTACAAGCGCCAGTTATTTCCAATATGGGTGGCAAATTATCTCAACGCATTAATCCAAAAATTAGTAGTAGTATTAGTATTAGTAATAGTAGTACTTTAATAGAAACAGACAACAATATAAATAGAAATAGAAATGTCAGTCAGTAGACCGAAACGATAAAATATTACGATATAATAGACGATAAAGAAATAGTTTTCGTTTCAGAAATGCAGAATAACGGAGGACTAAACCAAAAAAAGAATATTTTTCCGCCCATTAGGAGAGGTGGTCTTCGTCATGTCGATGTTTTAGGCCTACTGTGCTGACTTGCAGGTCTCAGACATTCGCAAAAAAACTGGTATATTATCCCCAAATTTACATTAATGTATGTACGCATGAATTTCACGTAGTAAAATGACGGGTTAAAATGCATTTACTAGCGATCAAAGTCGGAAAATTACTGACAACAATAAGGTTAGCTAACGCAAACAGATCGCGCGTCAGCATTGGTGTCACAAAATCTTTGGCCGGGGCAGGGGGCGTGGTGGACCCTGCACAGATTTGCTTCTCATGTGGTTTGATCATCACGCAAAATATGGTTGTTCTTTGTCAGACCGTGTGGGCGTATGCAGGAAATCCCCGCCAATTTTTTAGCTGAGAGAATAGCCCACAAGCATATCTAGAAGTATTTCTGCAATAATTCGACACACAGGCCTAATATTGCAAGAAACTGTCAACAAATCTGTGCACTAACTCTCACGCTGCGTTGTCGGTTTTGGTTAAACAAAGACAGATCGAGAGAGATGCTATCTAGTTTACCCCTTCCCTGTACCAAATGTGCCAAGCCAAATTATTTTTTGCAACCTTTATCACACAATCCCTTAAGGGGCACAACTATTATTCCCAGAGCAGTTAAACCAAAATTTGCCAATCGTCCTTCATGAGAATAATAATGTCCTATAATAACAGCACTTGCGTGGCAATTGAAAATATTTGCACCGCCAGTCATGTTGCACTTTTATGTTACTTCATTCAGATGACAAATGATCAGCTGAATAGCTAACATTAACTAAAACACCTCTGAGGTGTATCAAAGTAAAAATAAACAGATAGTTGATGTGATTACTCTGCTGCGTAATGAAGCGATCATCTGCGTCGACCGGCCTAGCGTTGTGAAACCAACGAATATCGACATCGGTATTGGTTGACGACGATTTAATTCGACACTTCAGCACAGCTCTAGCGCCCTGGCTAACGTTCACGCGACTCTCCACGGCTTCAACTTGCGGCATTTCTACGCTCAACCGCACAACGTCCGAGAACTCATCGTAAATGATGATAATAATAATATAATGTAGCATAATAATAATAATAATAATAATAACCAATTTCTATAACGCCGTGGTGCCCTAGGATACTGAGGCGCTGAATCACATTCATGAAATGTTCATACAAATACTTCAACCTTCTCTCGGTCATTTACACCGTTTTCTACTTTTTGGATTTCAATGTTTTCTTTTTTGTAAATGTCTGTCTGACAGTGTCTTTCTTTCATATTTGTCCGCTTTGTATTACTATACAGTGTTGTCTTTCGGCGAATAAACAAGTTCATTATTACCCAGTTAGAATAAATCACAGTATCGCCATACACTATGGAGCCATCCATTGCTCGCACTGTCGCACTGAAGGACAAATGGACTAGCTCCAGTCTGCTGCATTGGGGCTTCATCTCCGTCAACTACTACTCACATTTCCCATCCCGGTGAGGATAGGAGGCTGAGTTGGCCTGGTGAACGGTATTGAACCCGCGACCTCTCAGTCGCGAGAACGTGAATGTGAGTTCGACACTCAACCGCTAGACCAGTGCAGACAGCCACTGTAGTAGTAAGTAAGTATGTAAGTAAGTCTTAAATCTATATAGCGCATCTGCCGTGCGCTGAGAAATGACAGAGATGATACAATAAACAAACCGAGCACGTCGACAGTAACGACTCGAGTTCGCGGCGACTGCCCAGCACTGTTGTTAGCGCGACAGAGATACGTGCCGGCGTCGAACCTGTGAACGGAACTGATCCTCAGAGAACCTGTCAATCAAACAGCTGACGTCACAACTCACTGCCTGCTAATTACCATACATACCACGCCCACACACGCTGTTAACCCGGGCCCCTTTTTGCGTTGTGTTATTTTGTATTATTTGTGTGTTCTGTCGCTTGGTTGTTCTTGTTAGGTTGTCAGTACCAGTGCAAGTGATTGACTGGAAAGACTCGTCTACGAAATGACCTATAATGTGTTGATGGGGACGTTAAACCCTACTTAGCAGCGCTATTTAAATTCACTGTTATTACTCGCTCACTCACTCACGCCGAACGAGACAGAGAAAGACAGACAGACAGACAGACAAACAGACAGACAGACAGGGAAAGGAAAGAAGGAAGGAAGGACAGGGTTCATAATTTTGTGGAAGCATAAACCAAGGACGGTTGGAAGAGCACCGCACGAGCATTGACTGTCTACAAAGGGTTAAAGTTGATCCTTGATGAGATTTTGGCTGCCACGCATCGGGCCAGCACTTCTTAAACTGACTCTCCAGCAAATGCAGTCTTGAAATAGTACGACATATTATAAAATAACGCGTCATATTGGCGGTGGCAGATTAATAAAGGGAACAACTGAAACCTATAGTGCCACTTGCAGTACTGGACAACGACGCTTTACAGCCTAGGGAGTGCAGCTGATTGGCACTGGCTGTAGTACCGCGGCGCAAGCTAGCGGCTACCCATTGCCCGCGCTAACGGACTTTGGACCCGCAGTCATGCAGCTAGTCAGGCATACTACGCCCAAGTCAACCACGCTTGGCCTTCACCCCGTAATCCATCTACCATGGATTATTCATTTACTGACCTCCGAGGGATGGGTGACTGAGTTGGAACTTGGAGATGTTGGCTGACCGATAGCGGACGGCTAACCACAAAGTGGTCACCCATCCAGCTAGCAGTCTGGCGCAGGATAGGGAAAGTTCTCCGGCCGAGACCAGCGTTCTAACCACTATGCTACGCCGCCAACTAGAATAGCACCCATACGAACAAAATGAAGACCTAACGCATTGAAACCTTGTCCGTGCGGGTATTTGCCGCATTACTACGCTACAGACCTAACACGATGGAATATCGTCCGACTGGCAGCTGTCCTCCGTACTTCTCCCAGCTGATCTGAGGCACTGGCGACCCGCCAGCGGCACACTCCAGTGCCAGGTCGCTGCCCTCCACCGCTGTTAACTGTTCCGTAGACTCGTCCTGGGTCACGCGTGGAACTGCTGCGCTGTGAACCAGTCGATCTAGCAACAGAAAAAGTAGAAGCATGATTACACGTAAAAGTTCACACAAGAAACTTGTAGAAACGTGTGAGTAACAAGAAACTCAGCTGATGCTGACAACAGGCTCGACGCGTTTAGCGGTCAGTCGAGGTCAACAAACATGGTACCATTCCACACGTTACATATAGTTTCCTATTGTGCAATAGTAACACTGTCTTTAAGACGCACCGTTTTTACGATATTCGTCTTCAAAAAATTTCATGACCTTGAAATGGGGGTCAAAGGTCACTCAAGGTCATTGAGAGTGGTATCATTCGATAGATTGTGTATGG
>Ga0049107_10000642_pt1 | contig 11055 bp, 10 predicted proteins | sample WorMetilPIANOSA1_FD_61187 | JGI IMG/M metagenome (GOLD analysis project Ga0049107, IMG submission 61187) | Marine gutless worms symbiont microbial communities from Max Planck institute for Marine Microbiology, Germany - Olavius ilvae PIANOSA.1 | ecosystem: Host-associated > Annelida > Digestive... | reverse complement strand
GACAGACAGACAGACAGACAGAGAGACAGACAGATAAACACAATGGCAAAATCATAACCTCCTTAATGGAGGTAATAATAAGCAAAAGAGACGTGCAACTGACCTGTACAGGGTTGTGGTCGGGTACGGGCGTCACAGAAACGGGGAGATTGGGTGACTGCGTGGGTCGGCTAAGACCGGTGACGACGGCGGCCGATGTGTGAGCCGCAGACTGCAGCTGACTCAGTTCTGCCTGCAAACTGCGGTTCAGTGACTCGGCACAGGACAGTCGACTGCACAGCTGTTCACATTCAGCCAGCTGCCGGTCAAGCTCGCCGGACAGAGACTGGACGCGTCCCCGCTCCTCGGCGAGCCCACGCTCCAACTGCGTGCGGTGCTTGCGTGTCTCCAGCAGCTTCGCCACCAGACGAGAACGCTCGCGAATCAACAGCAGCGCTACCTGGAGAATCACACATTCATCATGTGAATACTAATTAAACAGACAAGTAGGCACAAAAAGAATTTTGAAAACACGATGATGTATTGACAAATTTTATAGAAAATGAGTTTTCTTGACCTTAACGTTTCATTGGCGGTCTTCATAATGAAACTGGCCTAGCTACAAGAGATTCAGATGTGCATAAAACAATATCAACGTGTAAAAAGTGGACAAACATTAAAGACGGGATACCAATCCAGAAAATATTCTAATTATCACCATCATCATCATCCTCGTTTAATGGCCATAATTCCAAGCCAATCTGGGTAAGCTGGTACCAGAATGTCAAACCATTCTGAATTTTAATGGAACATGATATGCTAGAAGTGGCAGTGGTGCACATCAGAACACTTAAGATGTGCAAAGCTCCAGTCAGATCACCGTGACCAGACTACCAGTACCGGATTTTTTTTTGTTACAGCCTGGATGCTCTTCCTGCTGCCCAACCAACAGTGTCATACGTCGTCCAGCTTCCTCATCGCTAACGTGAGTGGGGGTCGCTACAGCATGAGTTCAGCCTGCAACCAGTCCCAGGTGGGCCAAGGTTCTGACTGCAGTTTCCAGGGAGACCTCGTGGAGGCCTCAGGCTGCATTTATGGTTGACAGGCTGTACCAGCAGGTACATCTCACTGAGGCACGCTGCCCTACTTTTATTCACAAAGGAAATATCCCGTATCAGGGCACCACCAGCACGTCTCCGCTTACAGACTTGTTGCATCAACCAGCATTGACTCCCCCTGACACTATTCTAATTTGCATAAATAATAAAACTATTGTATCTTCGAAAGCAGTACATTTACTGTATAATACAATGAAAGAGACAACTCAATATACACACATTTTCAGGTTTCTGTTAATAAAAACAACAACGTCCAGACAAGTGCCAAAACAGCAATGTACAGGTAGAGAAAGGTGACCGACAGGTTTGTAAGTAGAGGTAACAGAAATGAACGCAATTCACCTGGCGATGTTTGTTGGCAAGGCCCTCATCTTCAACGCCAGCATTTGAAGCCGACTTTAAATCTTCTTCCAGCTTTTTACTTCTACTACGCTCAGAATCAACCTACGCATCAAGCAATCAGCATCTCAAATGTTAGTTTGTGTATATTCGGCTTCGAGCATTATCAACAGATATTTCTGCAAGTTATGTTGCCTTCATGTTTTGAAACTGCGAAAGCTGCATCATAATAATACTAATAATAATAAGCTGGCTGAAATGGCGGCGTCCAGAAAACAAGCCAAGTATGCCACGTTGTCAGGGTCATACATGTTCCAGCCGGCTGTGCAATTCTTAAACGATATGGGTCCACAATCACTTCTGTCTCTGCCAATGATAAGGAGGCACAATTTCTCTTCTAACAACAGTCTATCACTCTGTAGAGATTCAACGGCATCTTGCTGCATGCGTCTTTGGTGGTGATGATGACCCGGACCTTTAGCTGACCAGCTTTTTAACTTGCTTAGCTTTTAACCCTCAGGATCTATACTACCGAGGATACTACTACTACTACTAATAATAATGTTTGGGACGTCACAGTTGTCTGTCCCTTGGCAGACTCTTAAGTTGCCTCGGCTGCCAGAGAAGCTAGATCAGTAGCCGAGTTGGCAGCAACTAAGAAAGAAGACAAATATTCTGGTCTTGCAGCAGACTACCTTTTTCAGCCAATTGCGGTCGAGACTCTTGGCCCAATTAATGAGTCAGCCTCTGACTTTTTCTCACTTCTGGCCAAGAAAATTAGTCATCACTCAGGCGACGAGCGAGAGACAGCTTTTTTGTTCCAGCGTGTTTCCGTGCTAGTGCAGCGATTCAACGGCATGCTGCTACAAGATTCCTTTGTGTTTGAGGACTGCCCGGAGTAATGGTCACTCCGACAATTTTCTTCTAATTTTTTCCAAATCCCTCGGGATCCTTGATACCGAGGGTTAAAAAAATAATAATAATACTAATAATAACTGCTGGATGGGCATCAGGAACGTCATTCAGCCTGTAAAAACACCACATTTCAGCAATCTCCAAGGATTTCCTTGGAGACCATTTGGAACTTCTTCAAACCCACAATGACCATAGAAAAATGGGTCAGTTGAACAAAAGCAAAGAGTGTAAGTGTGTTAGTGTATCTGTATTTGTGTACAGTAATCAGCTATAGGATAACTAAGTGAAACAGTTAAATGTACATGAGAATATAGCTATTCCTCTTCTCTAGCATACATGCCATTGCTTCCTGAAGAATTATCTGCTTTGCCAGCCACAGACTTGGCTGGTCATAGACAGGACTGAGGGACATGGACATCAATTAGACTATAATGCTATAAGCAGAATGCAAATTAAGCCAGTAAACTAGTATTTTAATGTATGCAAGGCTTCATACCTGCCAGGCAGATAAAGCAATTAGTCAGCAGTATGCTAAATAACATAAATGCCTGACATGATGGCAACTCTCCTATCAGGCACATGTGCAGAACTCGTCACTTATTGTAGTGTTTACATGGAGACGGAGCTTGAGATTGTTAAATGCATGACTGCTGTCAGTACCACTGTCATCAGCAAATTTCATCATCACTACAACTACAGTCTATCAACATCATTAAACAGACAATACACACATCATATACCATAGAGTGTATTTCTAGCACCTTGCTCTGTGCTTTGCCGCTGCTCTTAGCATTTTTACATGCACAGTTTAGTTAATATGTGATCTACTGCAACATTCCACAGTTCATGTATTATCAGCAGCTTAGGCAAAGTGCTAAAGTATCCCAGTGGAACTGCTGGTGCAGAATTTCTTACAGCCTGTCAATAATCCAAATGTGTCAATGTATTGAAGTCAACACTACCACCACCAATATTCATTGCAGTAATAATAAACATTATGTAAAACAATATACACTGCATCCAGAAAAAACTAAGCCAATTGTTTTTTTACCATAACTTTACCCACAAATTTCCATCAAGTTTAGTGCACAGCTTTGACGACGAATGCTTACAATATGCCATAAAAATCATTGACTTTACTTCATATGGGTACATATCCAACCTTATGGAAGTTTTGAAAGACAAAACTGTGATAAAAATAGTGCAACTAATTATATATAAAACTGTTAGCAAAAACTGAAAGTCTAAGACACAATTATTTATCTGTCTGGTAAGCATGTCATCTGTTTACAGTGTTAAAAGGAATATTCGAAGTGTCCATAGCTTTAACACATATTGTCAGATGAAGCCAATGATGAACTGCAGATGCAATGATGGCATAGCCTAGCCCAGTACAGTGACTATTACACAATAGATTCTCAGAATAGTGATGCGAGTTCAGCAAATATGCAGAAAGAACGCCTATTTCCACCAACTTATCGCAGACAGATAATTGATTTTGTCTAAAACTTAAGAGCTTTTGAAACTATACCACTTCTGTCATAATTTTGCTTCATAACTTTACAAGGTAGTGTGGCTACACATGCAAGGGAAATGGATAATCTCTATGCCACACTGTTAAGTATTCATCGCTAAAGCTACGTGCCAACTATGACAGAAATTCATCAACAACTTTAAAGTTTAGCAAAAACAATTGGCTTACTGTACTTTTTTTCTGGACATGGTGCACAATTAATTTTAATTTTAACACAAACCTCCTGCTGCAGTCGGTCCCTATCCTTTTCCAACAATTGCATGACGACATTTAACTCTTCAACTTCCAAAGCATGCGATTTCTTAAGATCTTCCAACTCCGCACATGTCTGCAAATCAGACAGTGTGCTACAAATCAACGTTGAAATTAAACAAAATATACATATATGTTTTAGTGAACTGGCATCAGAGGGCTGATCAGTGGGTTGGCAACCCTCCCCCAAGGTAATCAGGAGCCTTCACTGGTTCGTCATCAATACAGCCCTCTAGTTTTAACTGCATTAATCGTATAATTAATTATTTCAGTCATGCATTAACACAACAGTGATGATAACACTATATTTTCCGTGTCTTAGTGGTTCAATGCTGCTTTATGGACAAACGGTATCTTCTTCTCTGGCTTGCATCACTACAAGTGCGTAGCTCCACCGGTTGCCAACAGCCTCCAGAGTGGTTGGTTCTGGGCCAGGTCGACTGCATCGGTCAACGACAGCCCGTGGGAGTCGAGGTTGTTTTGCACAGTCTTCATCCAGGTCATCCGCGGTCGTCCTGGTGGTCTCTTCCAATACACAGAAGGCGAGGAAGTCAATATCTGCTTTGCGTCTGTCTACATTGTCGTCCATTCGGGCGATATGCCCGAATAGGTTAGATGCCGTGCCTCGATAATTTCCATGAGTAGAGGTTGGTTGGTCTGGCGTCAAACTTCATCGTTGGAGATGAAGTGATACCACTTGTTTCTAGTCACAAAACATCATGCTTCATCAATCCTGGAAGTTCTGTTTTTGGGAGACTTCTGGGGATTCCTGCCTATAATGGAACAGCTCCAAAAATGGGCAACTAACATAACAAAAACTGTAGATACATTACAGTTATTAACTTACCGAGTGATACTGTTTCTCTACAGCAACGAGCTGTTCACGCATCTGTTGCTGAGAGACGTGTTGCCGTGTAATGAGATTCTCAAGTTGCGTCAGCTGATCACTGTACATGGCACACACTGATGCATCGTCGTAGCTTGTGTCATTGTTGAGGTCTGAGTCACGCTGAAGTGCGTTAATCGGGTTCGACACACTCGCGCAGCCGTACTTTGCCCGGCTCAGAAGTGTCTTCACCTTTTCCATCTACAGTGTGTGCAAAACATTTACCATGCCAGCTGCTTGAAAGTCCAGTCAATTTAGTGGGATGACTGGCTGTCAGCTTGTGCCATTTGAACACATTAAATGAGGAATGGCTAAATTATTGTGTTCTTCTGCAATCTGGGCTCATCCCTATTACTTGAAACTTCCCCTTTAACCAGTAAGCCACCTAAAACCTCACTGGATAAAACTTAGAACAATACTAAACTACGATGGCTGTAAAGAGTGCAGATATAATTATGTTTCACATCTATATCTCCAGATCTTACTATGCAACATTTATCTATCTTGGTGCACTCAATGGAATGTGTTTAACACCTAGCAAGGGTGACATTATAATTCATCAAGTGTGTTTGGAATGCACAGTTCACAGCTGCTAAGCTGAACAGCTAACTCAAAGGATGCAATTGAAGGGCTCCGTGAAAGAATCGAACATCTCGATATATTCCTTTTTCCACCCATCACTCAATGGTGTTCTATTTCCGATGTTCTGTTTACTGGTGGAAGGGGAGTGTCAGATTTTAGTGTTTTAAAATATTATTAGTTAAATATTAATTATTATTCGGTTAATATACTGAGCAAATGTCTATGTATTCTAATCGAGTGCAGCCAGCTCTCCAAAACCTATTATTACGTGTTGTTTGGTTCTTCCACACCAAGATGTGCACGACACATATATCGGCAGACATTTTCAGCAGATGAAAATCACCCGTAAAGTCAGTGACGTGGCAGAAAACCTGCAATTATATCGAGTCATTCGGTTCTTCCACCCGAGATCCTCATGCATGATGCATATATCGGCAGACATTCAGAGAATAACATTAAATGCATCGTCGTGCATAACGATCTCGTGCGGAAGAACCAAACAACTTGATATAATTGCAGGTTTTCTGCCGAGTCACTGGCTTTACGAATGATTTTCTCAGTTTCATAGTTGTGGAACATACTCGGTTCTTTCACGGAGCCCTTCAATTATTTTATAACAGAAACATAATGGCAAAGATACGACCCTCATTTAATGGCCATTTTACAGGACAATTTGGGTAAGCTGGTACCAGAATGTCTCTATCCTGAATTTTATTGGAGCTACGGATGACGGACGGTAGTAATAACTGGAGCTGTAAGATGTGCAAAGCTCCAGTCAAATCATCACCAATAACGAACCAACACTCAGCTTTTTACAGGCTGGATGTCCTTTATGTAGCGTGTAGCCCAACCAACAAGTGTCAGAGCACTGAAGGAAAATATAATAAAAAACACGGATGAGTGGAAATTCAGTCACTGGTTAATTTTATGGCACTTGATATCTGACAAAACTTCTAACCAACTGTACATCGACTTACACGTCCCTATTTATCTGCATAACTGACAAACAAGTGCTCAGATGATTAACCACAGCTAACCAGCGAAGGTGGCTGTCGTAACACAGTTTGCAGAAAAAGTACGTCAGCAGTGAGTAGAGTCTGAAGCTTTTCACTGTGTTTTTTACTTTACTATTTGTATCTTTGTGATAAATAGCCCTCTTCGGGCACCATGCATCAAAGAATATGCATAATCTGTTTCCTGGCTGGACGTCATAGAAACAAAACTGTAAACCAACTAAACCATGCAATGTCTGTCCTCTGTCTTATGACATGTTTTATGTTTTCTTTCACTAGGGCCACTTTGACTGTTTGATAATTTAATTTTGTATTTTCTATGTATATTTCTCTTGGTTGTTCTGCTCTGGTTGTCAGTACCAGTGTAAATGACTCGACTCATATCTGAAATGAGCTATATATTAATGGGCACGTTAAACCCTACTCGCTCATTCATTCACTCACTTTGTGATATAAAGTTGTTAGTGTCACAAATAATACTATTAACTAACTAACCCGTAATGCAGCAATTGTAAGATCTCTGGCCTGCAACTCTCCCTCCATACAGCTCAACACCTGTAATAAGTCAGCCTTGTCCATCTCCATTTTTGGATGTCGCTATACACAAGACACGTCAGCCTGAAAGTTACTCTATTCCACATTCATCACAAAAATGCCATTAGCAAATTAACAATAACATATCCATCGGTTGCAACGCTGCTTAAATGAAGTGTAGCGATTTGCTCTGGCTGCTGTAATTTATTAAATAATAATCCTGTTCATAAGTTTAACATGCAGATTGCTGACATAATTTTTATTCCTAGGCTGAGCAGTAATCCACAGATGGCAGCACCAGTTCGAGAGTAGTAGGAGGTGGCAGAATGAGTGACTTTATCTTTTGGATCAGTCCGAGCATTATACTCTAGTTTAGAAACCGAGCTTAATTTGAGCACAAAATTCCAATTAAAATCAACAAACACTCAGATTAACCGCAGTCTGAAACCGAGCATTAAACATCTTCTCCCCGATGCCACCATATTGCAGTGCAAGTTCATCTATTGGAGCAGCATTAGGTCGAAGAGATTCATGAACTTTGTGCACTTTCACATGGAATGCAAATGAAACAGCCTTCATCACGTGCACCCAGAAATTAGCCAGACCAATTTATTCACTGTTGTATTGTTTTGTTTAAGTCTGCTGATCAGAAAGACAAAATGGATTTAGATTAAAACTACAGCTGAACACTAGAGATCAAGCGAATCGACCTATCCAAATGCACTGGCTAAATTTGTCATGATCCTGGATTGTTCAGATTAACTTCAGCGTGATGCTGAATAGGGCTGTTACGGTTCTACTATTCCATTTCCGGTTCGGTTTGGGTTGGTTTTTCACAGAATGGTATGGTATGGTATAGTAGAGTTTAACGTCCCACTTGACACAGTATAGGTCATTTCGGAGACGACAACCCTGAGCAGTGATGTACATCTCCCATTCAGTAATGGAGGGCCAACCGCAGTTTTGGTTTCTCCTGGTTTCGGTTTTTACATGAAATATGGGTAAAGCAAACCAATAACTGCAAACATAATAACATTATCAGAGAACTGCGCAAACTTAGGCCTATTTATATGTCGAGTCGTTGATAAATGGCAGTTAAGTACTGTAGCAGCATTAGAGGCGTTGCATAATGTGCTATATAAATTTAAGACTTACTTACTTACTTACTTACTTACTTACAGTTAAGTCGACGTAGCTATATATCAGAATAATAATAATAATACAAACATTTATAAGGCACACATTGCCAGCATCAGAGCTGAATCTGAGGCACCAATCACCTTATTACTCCATAGTCACTGCGTAAATTCAAATTGTCAGCCATTAACACGTTTATTTTTGCTGCACACAGTTCGAAAATTATGTCATTTCCTGTGCGCTGTGCAAATGGGTGAGTAAGTAAATAATCACTGATATAGTTTCAACTGGACTTTTGAGGGTTCCATTAAACTTTGCACAAATTATTATTTTTTCTTTGCCTTATATGCGATAAGTGTTATTTATGATCTAAACCTACAAATGGAAAACACTGGATCATACATTTCGTTCAAACAGCAATTCGCCTAGGCCTAGGCCTACAAACAGCGAACGTGTGACTTCGGTACATAACACCTTCATCATGAGCTGAAATCAAAAGCAAATAGATAAGGCCTACATCGGCGGTGAGTGGGCGACCCAGTAAACTGAGTTTGTTTCTTCTTCTTCAGTTGCAATGAATAGTAATCATGATGATCTCTCACAGAAATGTGCGCGTCAGTCTATTTTCTCCCCCTCCATCACATATTTGTCTACATGGCTGGGAGTCCACCTGTATGTACGACGTTAGTCGTGATGGCGCCGACAGCAGCACAAAGGTCGACTTGTCACGGGGAGTAATTAGGCTGTCTGGCAACTCCACTCCAGGCGGTCAGTCGGTCACTTCAAATGGTGCTGGCGGGAGTCTGGCTGTGGCGATAATTAGGCTGTTGTTTGGGGACGTTTGTGACCGGGCTGGGCCATTTTTGAAATTCGAGAAAAACCATCACATGGCCGCCAGAAAACCGTGGTTCCGTTGCGGTTCGGTTTCACCTTAAAACTGCGGTTTTTGATTTCGGTTTTAAAACCGTAACAGCCCTAATGCTGAAGTTTGGTGTGATGTTTCATATAAAATCCAGCATCGGAAGTAACAGTCAGCATCAGCCTGAGAATGATACTAAGCTCCAGCCAACAGCGTCAAGACCCCAAACACATGACAGAATTTAACACAATACTGTATTAGTTCTGTCAAACTGCAGATACATAACAGTTAGGGCTGTATGATTAATCACGTTAATGTGTTGGGAATGCAAAAATTTTAATGTGACTAAAAAATTAATTCCGTTAAAAATTAAAGCATCACCCATTTTCTCGTTATTGCTACACACTGCCATGGAGTTTTCCGTAAACGTCATATTGCAAGAGTCATTTCTGTCACATTATGCTCTGATACTGGATGCACTGTGCAACATGTGATCATGTTTTGCTAAAATGTTGAAAAGATGAATGCTGACACACCTATTCCAGTAGCAGCATTGCTCTAATACTAGTAGCAGTCTAATTCTACTTCAAATTGAAACAGGCAAACAAGACCCTGGATCAATTTAACGAACTTAACACATTAAAAAGTGACTAACTCCATTTGCGGTGCAATTAATGCAACTGAAAGAGTAACTGTTCTATAGCACTGTAACAATACATGTTTCCTGAAACACAGAAATGGCAGAACCAAAATGTACCTTCAAAGTTTCTGATGAAATCAGCGTATCAGCTTTGGTAATTGAATCAATCTCGGACGAATGGCCTTGGCTTTCTCCTGCCATGGTGCAATAATTCTTGTGTGTATTCACACAGAAATGTGCTGACCACTGAACATTAACAGCAACAGTGATGTGACAAGTTGAAAATATGCATTTAAAGAAAACTGGGGATACAATTTGCAAATTCACCTCTAGTATACCCGGAAATAATACAGCAGCTTATATGTGACAAAACAACAGAGGAGTTCTAACTAAAACACTGAAAGTTTACTAAATTCCACAGCTAAGTTATTCATTTAACAAGATAGCACAAAGTATATTGAGCACATCAAAACACTACTTTCATTTCAGGGATATAACAAATAGTCAAAACATCTTTCAAGATATAAGATTAATAGACTAAATTTCAAAACAGTGACTACCAAAACATGAAATCCAGGGCCATAAAAATGCCGAACAAAGCTCTCTGAAATATTCAGGCAGTGATAGGACCAAGATAGTTTAATGCAACAGAATGCCAAATGTTCAGCAATGTGTGGCAGCAACACGATTTCACATTTTCACTTCATGCAGTAATGGCTGATGAAATGGTAACAGCAAGCCATAACGATAGCCCACTACTGTCATTATGCCATTAACACTAACATTATTGTTATCCGGAGCATAACCCTAACTCTATGCTCAAATCTATATGGTGACTAATTCACAGTCATGAGGTCTGCAAATTACAAAGTTTGGCACTGAATAGAAAGATGACTGACATGCTGTGAAAATAATACTGTCAACCAAAAACAAATGTTTCATGTGATTGCAGTTAACAGCCATGCTTTATCAATGATTAACAGTTGCTACTTTAAATCTCACATGCATTTGCATTGGGACTGGAAACTGGACAGTACTGTGAGATCGTAAGTTGTATTAATGCCATCAGCGTGATTCACATTAGTGGCATAGGTGAATAATACGGTGAAAACCCTAATGCTGACCTTAACCATGTATATGCACCCTGAATTTAGCAACAGTACAGTTATTCACCCACCTTCACACAGTTTGGCATTATTTAGTCATAGCCAACTCGGGTACCTGTCGTGCACACATCTATAGTGCACAACTAGTCTGTCAGTGGAGC
>Ga0049107_10000641_pt1 | contig 11059 bp, 5 predicted proteins | sample WorMetilPIANOSA1_FD_61187 | JGI IMG/M metagenome (GOLD analysis project Ga0049107, IMG submission 61187) | Marine gutless worms symbiont microbial communities from Max Planck institute for Marine Microbiology, Germany - Olavius ilvae PIANOSA.1 | ecosystem: Host-associated > Annelida > Digestive... | reverse complement strand
GAATCATAAATAGTTTGTGCTATGCAGAAATTACCAAGAATAATAATGCATCATATTCAAAGACTGGAGAGGTTCCCAGTAAGTGAAGTGACCTTTAACTCGTTCAAGGTCATGAACAAATACTAACAATACTGCTAGAACAGAATGACCAGGCTACTAGGTAAAGATAAAGGTAAAGTTCATCATACTCCAATAAGAGAGCATAGGCATGTGCTCATCTTCCTTTCCTAGGCCTTGAGCCCGTAGGTGGAGAACCACTAATGTCTGTGACGCGCGGCCAGTGCGACGCCTGACCTACGGACTATGGCTACCTTCCCAGCCGGCATCACCGCCCATTGGCTGGTACCAAATTATACTGCTTGGTGACTGCGGCACACGTGTGTTGACAACTTGCCCAGGCTACAAGGCAGTAAAAATTATACACTTAGCCATTTCAATACTGCACAAGTGTTACAGATGGATGAACAGAGCAGGTAACATGTTAAGCAACAGCAGTGACAATCCTGACAGGAGGTGGGAATGATATGCAATACAAGGATACAAAGTAAGGCACACTGCAAGGCACAAGTGCACATGACACCATATCACAAAGTCTGCCTGGTGACAGTACTGACAAATCACTAAGCACAAGCGAACATAACCACCTGCATATAAGCAGCCAACACTATGCTCTTACTACACATACACAACTGTAATCTTGTAACGTTTTATCATTTACATCAGTCCTGAAATATTTCAAGCTCGATAGTGTAGTGGTTACCGGCACTTGCAATCAACAGATCGCGGGTTCGAATCCTGGACGTTGCATTGCCGAGTAGCGACCCTGGCCAAGTCGGTCACATGTGCCCAGCATCTCTGAAGTTACGACTGTATGGCACTATAGAAATTAATTTAATCTGATATATAAAAAAACATTAAGTTGGCCAGATGGTAGCTACAAACCTGATACGGGTCGTCGGTTGCCATTCTGGAACTGGTGGTGTTAATACTGATTCATACACAAGACTTACTTTTGAACCAAAAAGGTATACAGAGTAATAACGTTCCAAAGCGCTGTGTCTTGCAATATGGTACTACTGTTTGGTTTCTGTTTAACTTGCCTATTTTCTGCAAATCGCTTCAGGTTATGCAGGGGGAATCTGCAAAGGTCTCCCAAAGAATCTTTGGGGAATTCTGGTGCAAGTTTTTTTTACAAGCTGGATGCCTCCCTGTCAAAGCACTGAAACTGAAGGGATTCTTGTAATATAATTACAAGGCATTAATAAAGCAATATTGCATTCAAGGCAGTGATGCTGAAATTCACAGCTGCGAAACAGTTCAAGTGCACGAAATTCAACATTTATTAACGACAAATGGCTAAAAATACAGATTAGATCATTTCACCATTCACCTTATCTGCACAGTGCAGTCAACTGGAATGGAAATTATAACACAAACAGTACTCATATCATTGACCAGTAACAACAATGTGCAATATTATATAACACTGCAATAAAGAATAAGAAGCCGCCGTGGCTTAGTGGCTACAGCAGTGGAATCTCACCCAGCTGTCACTGGTAGCGTCAGTAGCAGACTCCTGCACAAACTGCACCCAAGCACCAATCACAGGTGCACGACTTTAACAGGCCTCATAGTATCAGATTACAATTAGGGCTTTACTGAACAGAGGGTTGACAGTGTTCGGCCGAATAGTTATATCAGCTATTCAACTGAATACAAATAGTTCCGCAAATAAACAAATGCATGGTTTTGCTTTGATAAATATTATCATAGGTGCCGACGTTTTAACTGTTGTATTCTCAAATAATTTAATATTATATTTGTGCGGAAACTGGGTTTTTGTTTTATGCACGTCGTTAATAACAGGCTATTTAGTTAATTCAATTAAAATGCAATGTTAAAGTCTATAACTTCAAGTACTGTGCTCATATTTTACCTGTTATCAGTCAATAAAGCATTTTCAGCCTTACACAGCATGAACTCTGTGGCTGGAACATGACTCAACTACATGTATTTTGTCTTGCTTCAGTATTTGGCCGAATACGAATACACTATTCAGCATCAAAGCGAATATTCGGTACAGCCCTAATTACAATATACGTCACAAAATACTGAACACTTCTCGTCAATCAACAAACAAAAAATACCAATGGCACACACTGCTTTAAGGCACATTCAATGCATCATAAAACACAACTACTTCGTGAACCAAAAAAAAACAAGAAACTTCTATTTTTGCGATATCTTCAGTTTTTGTTCGGTGATTTTGACAATTTCTTTCACCATTCCAACCGAGAAATGATCAGCACACATATCTGGTATAGATGCTACTGACTCGCCTTTGTTGCACTACCACACTACCTGCAGATTAACACTGCATTAAATGTCAACATTTCTATGCATAAGTACGGAGTATTTTAAGCCAGCCACAGAACAAGTTATACAGTCACTGTGAGTGAGTTCACATGACGTGCTCGAAATGATCGCCCTCCACACAAACTCATGCTCAAAGTCTTTTAGGTTTGGTTTGGTTTATTGTTATTTAACGGCACTTTCAGCACAAACAGGCTATATTGTGCCACAGAAGTAGAATGTATATCACATAGGGCAGGGGAACAACACAACCATACAATTGAACAGTGAAACGATAGAATAAACCAAGAAAATCATACGCATTCTTTGGCGTGGGCTTTTTCGAGACGATCCCTCGCCACGGTTAGGCTTCATCAGAGGAGTCTTTCTGGCCAATCACTTGGCAAGTACTGAAACTTAACGAAAACAATGAAGACAGAACACATAGCAACGAAAACTAACAATACATAACAAGGAGCTCTAATAAACAACAACACAATAAAACATGCTAAGATATAAAACAGAACTAGCCTGGTTTAGTCACCTTGTACGACATCCGGCCAGGAAATGAAGCGGGTCCATTCTTACAACCCCAGAGCCCGCAGAGGGGTCAGTCTTTTATGCCACTAGTCAGTAGCCTTATGACAATGTTCTGGTCAGACTGTGCCAGAATTGAATCAGCTGCAGATTTAGTTCATCAACTCTGTGGATGTCTGTATCGCAAACACGTTCCTGCATGGTCGCCCACGTTTGACAGTCAACTGGGTCGAGATCTGCACTGTTTGGAGACCAAAAATCCAGCAAAATAAGGTATGGTGTCCCTCTCTCTCTACACAGCAATGTGCAGGTGTACTTATTGCTGTTTTTAACATATCCCTCGTTAAAATGTCACCAAATTGATGTCATCTCGCAAAAAGTGAACGAGTACATATCAGAATTGACAAAAACCAATACTAAATCACACTGACAATTTTCTTGTTATGAGAAAATAAGCGGAACAAGGTGAGCTTCACAAAACTGAACTTCTTCACACTTCATGTGGTAGTGCAGCAACGCCATTAAAATGAGGCGACAGATTTTATACAAAGTATTTTTTTATTGTGCACTGATCATTTCTGATAGTAACAATGAAAAATTGTTAGAATTGGTCAACAGAATGCAAAGATACTGCAAAAACAAATAAAAGTGGCTTTTTTGGTTTACGGTGTACATCATATTATACCTGTAAATAACAAAAGTCTTAAGTACATTATCAGTCATCAATATCATCTGCACTGGACTTCTGTTCAATCCAACGACTGTCCATGGTCGACATGGTTATGCCTGATGTCGACAACTTACCTCAGAAAAACCTCTGTCGATTGCTGGAATGACCTTATACAGCTTAGACAAACATTCTTATGCCAAATCAAGACATATCCAAAACACAACATTCACAACGTCCCGGTAATTCAAAAATTACTCTGAAGTAAACGGGCAAAAGTAATTAGCAGATTAGGGCAGACTGCTTCAAAGGCCATTTTATAAAACTACCTGGGTACCTAGGTCTCTCAAAGAGCCTTTGGCATTGCTGGTGTGAGATTTCTGCAGACCAACTGTCCTTCCCATCACCCAATCAACAGTGTCAAAGCACACAAGGAAAACCGTTAAAAATTAAAGCTAAAATAAAATAAAACTATAACACATATGTGTGTTACTCTACCAGTACTGCGATTCTGACTGCTAGCCAGATGTCAATGGTCTACCAATATGAGTGGAGATAAGCGGTCGCGGCGACCTTGTAGTTCAGCGGATGAGGACAAAGTTCGGCGGACGTGCATTCGTCGTCGCAGGTCCGGCGGCATGGAACCGGTTGCCATGCTCCGTTTGCAACTCTCCATCCTCAGACAGTTTCAAGATGGCGCTGAAGACATTTTTCTTCCCTGCTGACATTTAACTCTTAATCTTATCCTCATGTTGCTGCGTGCACTGTATGAACGATTGTGTACGGAGCCTTTGAATCGGTTGCCATGTTATGGCACCTTAGAAGTCATTGTGGCATTATTATTATTATTATTATTATTAAGGGTCTGTGTGGATTCCAGTTTGCACATCACTTCAACGAGTGCACCATACAATGTACGATGTATTTTCAACACGATCACATGGGTTATTTACTGGCGCTGATCAAAATCAATGAACCATACTGCAATAACACAGTTAAAATAACAACAAAAATACACATCAAGACATGATGACAGGTGCCCAGCTTCCAGTAGTGTCGTAGCAGATGTTTCCGTTAAGGTAACGCAAGGATCACTGCGACTGCACTCAAACAGCCACACACAACTGGCACATGAGTCAACTTACAGCCAGGCATTCTAGTCAATAAAATTATTTTTAAAAGCAACTGAACCAATTAATTAGGTATTTGCTTACTAACTCAATACTACGAGCTTCACTTCATAAGTGTAACTGTTGCGTAATAACAAACATGTCTATCAGAATATGATATGTGCACAACTGACAACTGGTAGCCAGTGTTGTGAAGTATTTAAATACTTTCAGTATCTGAAGAGTATTTAAATACAATAGATGGTATTTAGTATTTGTATTTAAATACTGTTAAAAGTGCAAAAAAACTGAGAAGTACTTAAATACTTTCGAAGAAGTCTTTAGTATTTAAACAAGTTTAATACTGTACAGTTTTGGTACCGGCTCACCCAAGTTAACGTGTTGTTGTTTTCTGCGGTATTTAAATACACGAATGGACTTGATTGGGACAGCTGTTGCAGGATATAGCCACCAACAAGTGGATCTACTGCATCCATCTGGACAGTGGAACACTGCCATCTAATCTATGGAGATGTGCTGTTCAACATGGCCATAGGACTGGAGTGGCATAAAAGCTACTGCTGGCTATGCAACTATGACGATGATGACTATGACGACTTAAATACTTTACAAGTAATCTGGTATATAAACAGCATTTACTTTTAAAAGCTTGAAATATTTGCAAAGTACGTACACACTGTGAACAAATATTTGTTACAATACTGGTCATAACTCGAGTTTCTGTTCATGATCTGGAGCCAGCAAGTATTAAATGACAATTTTACCACTATGGTAGAGGGGCAATTGTAAGAATTTTGCGGGATCAGACGACTTGGTGGAGACTTTCTCCAAGTGCTTCTAGTTTCCAAATTTAACAGCATAATAACACTGTTATTTGGAGTTTTGACATTTAAAAATATTTCTTCTGACATCCATCATCCCATATCCTGCTATAAAACATCGCTGAAACAAACTGCAAAACGAGAAATAAGAGACAGCACTAAGTACCATTATGTCAGCTAATCTCAAACTAGAGATGTGAAATTAATCAATTAAACAATTAAAAATTCTGTAATCACATTTTTAACTACTAGTCACTAAAATACATGGGCATACCATTTCAGTTATGTAAAAGTTTAAACACATCGTTTTCAACATGCGACTCAAACATGCATTAAATTACAGAAAGAGAGAGAAATAACTCACCGACGATGAGGACGATGACGACAACAGTGACGATGCCAAGAAGTATCATCATCTGACAACCAGACAGCCGCAGTAAATCTACTACTACACATAATACTCTGAAGAAACAAAAAAAAACAGAAGGGCACTTGCTAGACAGCATGCTCCGGACAATATTCAGTCTCAACCTGGCAATCCCCGAATCCCCAATCTCCGGAAACCGCCTGCCCCTGATTCCAGTGTCAAATATGACTAAGCTACAACCAGATAGTATGAGCATATTGTGGGGTACAGATTTAGCAGAGCTGCACTAGTACCATATATTCGCTTCAGTGTCAAACAGTGTATTGAACAGACTGTATAAATTCAGCTAGATTTATGACTACCATCATGTTTGCACTCAGACCATGATCAAGTCCGGGATCCCGGCACATGATGTCAAGTATCCTTCTATCAGACTGTACTGCAAAACGCAGGGTACGATAACAGAGAATACCGTATAACTCTAAAATAGCTCAGAACGACACTAAATGACAATGCTGTGTAAATTTATGTACTGTAACGTCATCAACTTTGACAGCGTTGGTTGGGCGGCAGGACAGCATCCAAGCAACTGTTGGTGATGGTATGCTAATGGTGATGATTTGGCCAGAACTGGGTGAAAATGACTCAAACTGAGACGCACCCGTTTGCAATGCATCTACACAACAGCCGATATGTGTAAACCACTCAGTGCACACATTCCGCAGTTCCAATCGTCATCAACAATGCCATCCCCTGCTGCAGTAAGATCATGAACGGTTTAACATTCAGGTACCAGCTTACCGATTTTATCCTGGAATACCGGCCGGTACATAAATGTAGTAGGTGCAGTGCCATCATCTGTACCACGTACTACACCTAACAGACGGTAGTAACACTAGAAACCGACCTTCACATTCTGCCACCAGTATTTACGCTTCAACTTGCCCGAAGTGGCCTCAAACTGAGACGCACCCGTTTGCAATGCATCTACACAACAGCCGATGTGTGTAAACCACACAGTACTTACTGTTGAAATAATCTACACGGAACTTGAACAGTAAACATTTAACTGACAGCATGGCAAAAGAAAATACCGACTGTCTACCGGTCGATGTTATGCATTACGATGTGCAATGCTTAATGAGCACTCACTCGTGAAACCATGGTCAGAGACAAGGTTGAAAGCTTCCAGGTGAGACTGGAGTGAGCAACTCGGTGGAATACTGTTTCACTTCAGTGCTCTGACACTGTCAGTTGGGCTACAGCAAGGGCATCCGGCCTGTAGAAAAGCTCAGTGATGGTTTGTTGGTGACTATTTATCTGCAGCTTTGCATGTCTTATGGTTCCAGTTACCACCACCACCTCCATCATCCTTAGCTCCAATATAATCCACAACGGACATATTCTGGTACCAGCTTACCAGACTGTCCTTGAAAATGGCCCTTAAGTGAGTGTTATAGTCGACGTCATCGATCACGATACCATAACTGGAAATTAATGGGAAAATGCAGCAAACTAACCATTGAGCATATAAATAAAAACTGTTCTGGAGTTTGTTTAGCAAGCAGAAAAGTGCAGCAATAAACAGACAAACTGTCAAAAGTTCAACTGAAGAATCTTAAAAACAACAAGTGAAGCAACGAGAAATCCAATGTCAAACAGATCATAGAAACATGAAGTAAGCAGACAAAAACTATTTTACCAGCACGAGAGTCAAGATCAGTCAGTTTCTGATCCCTATCGAGCACACGATCAACATTATCTCTCATAATATCCACAACCTGAACAGCAAAGCATCCACTCAAGCCTCAAATCAACAGTGACATATCTGTACGTGATTTTCTCAGTGTTCTACTGAAAACCTACAGAAGACTACAGAATAATCATTGAAGAAGTGAATAATTTTAACAATAACAGTAGGCAATTCTTGGTCCCAAAATCATTATTACCTCTGCCAAGAAGGTTATGTTTTCATTGTTTGTTTGTTAGCAAGATTATGAAAAAAAAATCTCAACCGATTTTCACAAAATTCAGTGGAAAGGTGGCACATGGGTCTCAGAAGAAACCATTAGATTCTGGTGGTAATCCAGATCACATTACATTACAGTTAGGGTAGAGTTATGGTTCCACATCACACCCGGAAAGTAAGGATGTAAGTCGACTACCGATTATTCAATAGTTCATCAAATAGCCATGCTGCCTTACCATAAGTCGAAATTTTACTTACTTATTGCACAGCTTGATTTCCAGTGTTTACTTCCAGTTAATGGAAGCATGTTGTATCGATGTTCAATGTAATACTTGGCTTTTTTAATTAATCCTGTAAATGGTTTGGCATTTTTGTGTTTGTCTTTTCATTTTATGATGCTGGATTTGTCTTACGAACTCAGTAATTATCAATTTGTAGAAAGTTAAGACTATCGCTATCATATTAGTCCGAGTCACTTTTTCGCTCCCATAGTGAAGGCCCAAAATTCGACTATCGGTTAATAATCGGTTAGACAGCATTCGACTATCGATTACGCAAAAAATTTGAAAGTTACATCCTTACCAGAAAGACTTTTACAATTAGGTAAGGGCCAAATCATACCCGACGACTGTTTAATAGTAATTAAAGGGGACTGTTGGTATGTCCTCTACTCAGTGCTTTTCTATTTATTATTTTACTTACTGCAAGACATTCTCCTACAAAGTGAACAATTCCTCACTGGTGCAAGCCTGCTTTAAGCCATCTGCTTGTAATCATTCTTCATCCAAAGTCAAGTTTAAATCATTTTGGCCTAACTTTTTCACACATGGTCCAGAATAAATTGCACAAAATTTTATACACCATAACTTTGTAACCGCGAGTCATCGAGTCATGCAGTATATTCACCAAAATGTTCAGAAATTCATCAGTAATACCAAAGATAGAGTTCTGAATATTACAAATAAATATTCTTCTTTCAGTAGCTGGTAAGTGAAGTACTTCAAAAACAACAATATTGGCAATTTTTCAAAGCAAAGCTTGACAGAAGTAAGTCTGCAACAAGAAAAATGTCACAGAATTGGCATAAATGAAAATGATGCTCATGTGTCCATCCTGAAAACAAATGACCAACAGCAATCGTTTAGACCACTGGTAAATAGCACCGTTGATCAATTCATGGCTGATCATGTCGCAGCAACTATTCAGGATTTGTTTCAGGTCATCAGTGTCCTTGATCTTCTGACAATATACCAGTTGCTGTAGAGTGTCCCAAAACTGAGTAATCCATGTGATTTAGAGTGGATGAGTTTGGAGGCCAGTTTGGTGGCTGAGTGAAGTCATGAACATTTGTCTGCTGAAGGCCAGTTTCGATCTTTGCACGGTGCACTGTCACTGAGTAACGTTTAACCACTTCCAGCCAGTCAGCAGAGAATGCTCTGAATCCATTTACATAATCCATTTACATAAATTTGGCATTGATTAGTAGACACTAATCTTTGATGAACATTTTGATGCAAGCAATGTGATTCTATGGCAAATGGTTCAAAATTTATGATTTTAAAAATTATGTGCAATTTATTCTGCACCACCCTGTACATTATGACTCTATATTTTTAATTTATCATCATCGTTATAAATCAGTTCTTTTCTAACAGAATATAAGCAATGTTGCTATAAAAGACAAGTCAGGAAGTGACAGGAAGGTCAAACAGTGACGGGCAGTATGAACGATTTGGCAAGAATATATGAAGTACTGGCATCAGAGGGCTGAGAGGCATGGTAACCTCCCTCAAGGTAACCACGAGCTATTAGTGGTCAAAGACAAAGTTGGAAGACTCCCAGGTGAGTTTGGGGTAAGCATGTCCATGGAATATATTTTTCCCTTCAGTGCTTTGACACTGTTGGTTGGGCAACAGGAAGGGCATCCGGCCCATAAAAACTGGATGTTGGTTTGTTGGTGGTGACAATTTGCCTGGAGCTTTGCAAGTCTTGTAGCTCCAATTGTCACCACCACTTCCATCATCCTTTGCTTCACTAAACACCAGCTAACCCAGGTTCACCTGGAAAAATGGCCATTAAAACAGAGATACCATGAAAAATAACAGTATACTCAGTAGTACCACGGTATGGCTGCTGATTGTAAGTAAGTAAATAAGTAAGTAAGTAAATTCAGTATTTAAGTACAGCTATTTTTATATTACATTTTACGAGTATAGAAGTGGCCATGGATCATTCTGTGTCATGTGTATAGTCAGTGGACTCCAAGACTGACTGTTTAGCAATGTAACGAAACAACCCATTTCAAATGCACTCGTTCAACTGCATTGTTGTCATGAGCCAGTATCGTGTGGTAGAACCATGGTACTGTGGTACCAATAAGTACTGTGGACTTCACTGTACTGGCACTGTCAAATAGTGGTAGTGCAGTGCGGTGGTAGTACCCTGGTACCAATCAACCCCAGTCAAAGAACATGTGACACACAGACCTCGTCAACCTGTGCCTGTGTTTGCTGCATACGCTTGGTGGGCTTACCAGCTGAACTAACAGCATCTTTACCCGACCTAAACACATCAGCAGTCCCCACATACATTTACTTTATCTACTTAATTTATACAGTATTCACACTGATACAATAAATTAATGCTGTGAACATTTTATTGCATTCTTTGTACCATGTATTGGTGAATAAAGATGAATAATAAATCAACACGAGTTGCATTACTATTATATGACATAGTTACCAAGGTTGCCACTAACATGCACCAACATGGCTGTGTCGGTCACACTCAAGGAACTACTTTCACAAGCCACGCCTCCTACTTCGACGCTTCAATATGGCTTCACGCTGACGATAATGTATAATGTGCATTTTGCAATTTAGAAGTAAGTTTTATCTTATATTCGACGTTTGTTCTGACAGTGAGAATGACAGTTATGTTACGATCATCACTGGTGTCCTTGCACAGAGGTATGCAATTGCTCAGTCTACATTACAGTAGGCCTATAACAACTACAGTGCTGTCGGTAATGTATTTCTATGGGGACAGCTAAACTACACCCATCCCGCTAGTTTTTATCAGTTTGGACATACATATGCAAAGCAAAGCAAAGCAAAGATGTGTAATGGGCGTAGGCATGTGCCTCTATGCCCAGCTAGTGCAAACGAAAAATAAACAGTGCAAAAGTGCAATTATAATACAATGTTATCATCCGTA
>Ga0049107_10000640_pt1 | contig 11062 bp, 7 predicted proteins | sample WorMetilPIANOSA1_FD_61187 | JGI IMG/M metagenome (GOLD analysis project Ga0049107, IMG submission 61187) | Marine gutless worms symbiont microbial communities from Max Planck institute for Marine Microbiology, Germany - Olavius ilvae PIANOSA.1 | ecosystem: Host-associated > Annelida > Digestive... | reverse complement strand
GACCATAGATAAACCGCGACAGTAAATTTTCGGAAATTGAGTTTATAATCGTTTTTTCTTGGAAAATAGTCTTTATTTGTAATGATTGTAAATGGCAAAAAAAGTTTCTTCTGTATTGATAATTCTAAATATCGTCTTATAACAAATCTGGGAATTCTTTGCCTATGATCCTTAAGCATTTAGCACAGGTAGATGCAGACAAGTCAGAATTGCAATGGGCTACCACAGAAACAGTGAAGAAATTTTACCGTTTTTTGCTGTACTGCTGGTCGCTGGAAACAGCCTTCTCCTCATCTGCACAAGCTCGCTTCCTGCAGTGAACAGCAATTTACACACTAGATGAAATGATTAACTTACATTAATCATTTCATTTAGTGTGTCAGTAGACTGCAGAATCAAATAAAAACGAAAATCTTGAACTTGCAGTAATGAACATGGCATCAACAGCTGCTGTAGTCCATCCCATCAACTCAGCAGGCTTCCTCTATTGCTGGCCCGACATGCAATTCTTTGCCAAATGGTGGTAGTGACGTATTCATCAGGGATTTCTTAGCCATATCAACGTACGTAATACATTACAATGAGTGGACACCTACACTTCACTGCCCAATCAAAATCAGGTCTTTTAGCAGTTTGTCAGCCCAGCTAACCACGTGCATGTCATTAACTGAAAGAATGTTTGACATCGATTGAAAACAGAAAACTGCATTTGGCCAAACATAAGCAAATACAGTTACTGTTGTAATCCTAACAGAAAAAACAGTATATGAAAATAAACAATTAAAACTGGCCAAATGGCGTGGCACTGCCAAAATTTAATCGGCTGGAGATGGTTATACCTTTATCTACAAACCCAGTTTACTGCAAGGATAAATGCACGCAATTTTGAGTTATCGTGGTAACAGACCCACAAACCCAGCCACAGACAGGACCGATTACAATACACTGTGCCGCAGCTAGCTAGCGCACAGTGTAATTATCACTTCACATAGTTACCATTTTCAACATTCAACAATGCCTTCACAAATCTATTGCAAATAACTATTACTGCATGCACTTATCTCACTGTCAGTAACACTATACAATGATAACTTAAACCAAAAGTTAACAAGAGGGTTAGCTATGCCTCTCCAAAAATTTTTTTCTCAAAACCTGTTACAACTTTTTGGGATATCCTGTCCACAGACAAATGCATAACGGTAATAAACATAACTTGCATGGCAGAGGTAATAAACTCTACTAGTAGTTGCAGCAGTAGCAGTAATCAAACTGGATTAAATCTCCTGCACAGATTTATCACAGCGAGCTGCTAAATGTTATAATACAGATTATCACTTGCCTCTTCTCTCTGAGAGCCTGAACTACAGACGGTGTATCTGGTGCTGATGATACAGGCTCAGGCTGTACTGTGCTATGTTCAGACACAGTACCACTGCAACACACACGCAGTTTACAATTCACTCACCGGAAAGATGAAGTTACACCAAACAAACAAACATTATCACAAAATGTACATAAAATTTTGAGAAACAATGGACACAACAAGATGCAAAGCATGAGACATAAACTTCATCCATTGCACCAGTGTGTCACTGCTGTGCTGCATCAGTGTTTTTACATCATGCGAAATCAAACTCAGATGAATGATTCTTGTTGGCTCATACTGGACATCAGCTAATGATGTCAGCTGACAAAAACATTTTGTATGAATTCAAAAATTGGTCAATACAAAACTGTCAAACGTATTTGAAAATATTTTCCCTGTCAGGAGAAGTGGCACAAAAAATCCTGTACTGCCAGTGGTTATTGAAAATTTCTCATAATGTGAACATGGACTGGCATAAACAAATTAATGCAATTTTACAGCACAACAAATGTTTACATGTCTGGTATTAGCAATGTGGAAAACAATTTCAAAACTAGAAACAAAAGCATCGTCCCATGCCGGACAATGCACACCGGAGGATCTTGTGTCAGCCCACCGAGAAGGGTGTTAATTATTATGTCAATAATAACCATGTGTAGTATTTCCGCAAATTCTGGGTCTGATTGTTTACGCTTTGCAAAATCTTGACCATAATTTTGCGAATCTTGTGGTGCAACCTACAGATGGATCTGCAAAATGTTTGCTGCATTGCAAAGTACATCTGGTCCCATAACACATGTTGAAAACAGCATCCAAATCAATGCATAATTGGTGACGCTATCCTTCCTCAAACTGGTACGAAGTTAGCCAAAAACGTGGTTCTAAATTTGGTGCTCTGTTGTGGTGCCATCTGACACCTCAGAGACAAGAAACTCAGCTATCACTGACAAACCTGCACGACTGCTAGTCACTTTGCATTCCAAATAAAATAATTAAATTAAAAAAAGTAAAATAAAAAGTGTAACCGTGGGATTTGAACCAAAGTCCTCCTAAGCCCAAAGCAAGCACTCTGCCATTCAGCCATGATGGTAGTTAGTTTGGATCTCCTATGTACCTTATGCGCAGGTTTACTATCGCAATTCTAGGATTTTTATATTTTCACAATTTTGTTTAAATTCACATTTGAAAAAGTTTTAAGTTAGGATTAGTCGTTTTGATACAATACCGGCTGTGACAGACCATGGCCTACTCAGAGTAGACCGTGGCTAATGGCTATGCTACGCGTGGCCGGGCCCAATAAGTCACGGCACATTACCCTCACACGGCACACATGGAGTCGACACCATGACGTCCGCGCTGCAAAATATATCAAACTTTCACCATTTTCCACTTCTTTTGAATCGTCATTTAGTGACACGCATGGCTGGTTAAACTTTTTAAGCATCCATAGTTGTAGCCAAAACCTTCCTCTGATAAGCTGTATGTCTGCATAGAAGTTTCAATGAAGACTAACTCTGTTAGGCTTAATGTCTATCCCTGGTGTAAAACACCTTTCAGCACTTTTAGCAAAGAAATTCAGCGACGACCCCCAATTTTTTTGCACATTTTCAGTAGAGCCCCTAGTGATCTACAACTGTGCTTTGTACAATTGAAAACTCTTGCACCGTCTGCGAGATATTCGACTTTTAAGTATCCGTGACCTTGAAACCCGGGTTATGGGTCACTCAAGGTCATCGAAAATTATACCAGTCGATCCGGCACCCACGACTTCCTATTAACGTTCCATAGTAACCATCGGCCTATCTCACATTTGAATTGGAATTTGGCATCGGCGCAAAGAGTCCCGAATGCTTCTATGATGGGGCTACCAGACGGTCGAAAAAGTTTTAAGATAGGTTTAGTCGTTTCGATAAAATACCAGCTGTGACAAGACACCCAGCCACGTTGCCGTAGCTAGTACGCGCTCTGCTATTGCATCGCGCAGGTAAAAACCACAATATAGGTGCACAACTACAGTCCATCCTGTATACAAATGCTCAAAAAAGATTTTGGAAAAATTACTTCCTGTAGGACTTTTAGTGTGCACAAACATGTTCATTCCGAGCCATTTTTGGACTACCCATACAAAATTGACACTTGCTGTCTGCACTATATAGCAACGTGCGGAAAAAAATTTTTATATAGGTGCACATCTACATTTTCCGCCCTAAACTACTGCGGTGGAATTTTTCTTAAATCTCTCAGCTATCTCACATTTGAACTTTTCTGCCGATTTTTGGACTTTTCGCAATTTTTGACAGCAATTTCACGAAAATTGTGGCGCCACCTAGCAACAAATATGAGAACTATGTAGTGCCTCTGAAAGAGCAATCCCTTGGGAAAAAACAGTGTAAACCGCGTCATAATCGGCCTATAAACGGCAATGCAATGCTTGTTCGAACTATGCACCCCTAAAACGCACAGTGCTCCGGACTCGGAGCGTGACAAAAAAAAACAAATACCACATTTTCGCACCTACAAGCCAAGCGGACCCAGGTGCCCATCGGCGCTTCCAAGTTTGACGTGAATCGGTGCAACGAGTCGCCCCTGCAGGGCTAAAAACCGGATTTTTGGCCTAGAAGTAAATTTATTACCGGCTGTTTGCCGCTTTGCGGCATCCTGCCGGTAATAAGTACCACATTTTGTTAATCCAAGAGATCCAAGGTAAAGTAATACATTTTGTATTTCATTTGCTTTCGTAAAAATATTGTCAAATGGTATTATTATTATTATTCACACTTGGCTGAACAATTCCAACTCCTTATCTGGTGCAGCCCTATTTAGGAATCAACCAAAGGCATGAGTTCACAGAAAATGACATTTTCTGGATGTTGTCTGTGAAAAATGACTGCTCCCACGAATCTGTCATTTCCCTGAATGCCAATCAACTGAGTCTCGTTCGTGAAGGTTTTCAAACATTATACAATACACTTTAAATCACTGCACACCCCAGACTTTGGCTGATAGTAACACGGCGTTATTTACTTTCTTCTTACTTAGCATGGCTTGGCGGCGTAGCGGTAGGGTGCCGGACTTGCGATCAGTAGGTCGTGGGTTCGAATCCCAGCCACCCCACTGTCGAGTGCAACCCTAGCAAGTTGTTAACACACGTGTGCCTCTGTCACCAAGCAGCATAATTTGGTACCAGACAATGGGCGATGTCTTGCAGCTGGCAAGGTAACCATAGGTCTGGCGTTGCACTGGCCACGCATCACAGACGTTAGTGGTTTTCCACCTACGGGCTCAAGGCCTGAAGAGGGTGATGAGCACCCTCCTATGCTCTCTTGTGGAGCATGGTTGACTTTACCTTACCTTTTACATAGCACTTAGTTGTGCATCATTCATGATAAGTGATAAGAGAATTAGAAATCATTTTATTAGACAGCATTCACACAACACTGACAGGGCCCATGAAATGCCCGTAGTTCTCAAATAGTATTGGCGAATAACTTTCCATTAATTTGGACATATCTGTAAAATCAACCACAAAATATTATGGTTGTTCCCACAAATAAGGTTGGTTGCTTATGCTCTGAGGCTACAGAGAATTGTAATGCACAGCTATTTACCACGTGAAACTAGCTGTTCCAATGGGATCTGGCGGTGCAACACGGATGCGAACACTGTCAGCTGCAATCATGCGGCTGTTGTGTTCACCAAGCACCGGTCGAGTTGCAGACTGCACTAACTTCACTGTCGGCAGTATGCCGACATCAGACATATGGGAATAGCAGGACTGTCGCCGACGTAAAGACGGACTTGGCAACACAATGCTTGTATCGGCCACTGAGCCAGCCATTTTACTGTGACAAGCAGCAATCAACAGTCGACAACATCATCTGAAAAACTTACAGATATTACAATATTTTTACTAGTTTCATTTCACACATAACACAAAACTGTGGTGCAGTACTGGTAATGGTCAAATGCAATTGACCTCATGGATGATTAACAAGACGATTGATGGGGCTGTCCACTGCAGAGATATTCCAACTGGTAACGTGAAGAGAAGCTGGCTTCCACGATGAAACACTTGGTATGTAAGTTACAAATACATGTTATGGTTAGTAACATTTAGCATGCACTACATGAACTCAAGAGTAGTAACAAATAAATACTAAACAGCAAAGGTTATGTAGTGCATTCGTTCCTTGGACCGTTTGTTCCCTGGACCGTTCGTTCCGGAGAACGAATTTTACGTAGAACATTCCTTCCCTCGACTACGACAATAGCAATACAAAGTTAATTGTGTACGTAAAGTGATGGTTGCAGTGCACCGAAACTGTTGTTCAGTAAACCACGTTTGCTGCTAGTGAACCGGTTTAAACGACTAGCGCTATACCTTCGGTCTACTGTTTGTGTATAGCGGCTGTGCGCGGTCGCTGTCACAGGCCTACGCTTCAGTTTGTTACGCTGTTCCTTCTTTGTAAGTGGACCAGGTACTGACAAACGAACGAATGGTCCGCGGCAGGAAAGGTCCAGGATACCTGGGTCCTGGAACGAAAGTTACAGGGAACGAACGGTCCACAGAGGGAAGGGTCTGCAGGTTTATTCGTTCTCAGGAACAAAAGTTCCCGGGAACGATCGGCCCCGGGAATGTTCCAGGGAACGAACGGTCCAGAAAACGAATGTTCCAGGGAATGAATAGTCCCGAGAACGAAAGTTCCATCATGGGAACGAATGTTCCAGGGAACAAATAGTCTTGAGAATGAATGTTCCAGCATTCCAAATTACAAGAATGCTGTACACTTCACACTCAATCACTATTAAAGTTGTGATCAAGATTCGACATCTGGTTATCTGGTGACCAGCTATAAAACTGATCATCGGTTTCAAAATGCTGTAACTGATGTTCGAATTTCCATTGTCGGTTGCCAGCCGACAAAAGGACAAAGGTGTTAAATGTCAACATATTTATATGACATTCCAAAAGAAAATCACAAGTTAATGACAAAAATTATCATGGCTCAACAAAGAATCCCCATACAGCAAACAACAGCTGACTTTTGTTATCCACTCTGCCGAAACCAGATCAAACAGAAATGACGCAAACTGACCATACTACGTAGTTGCATTAATAAAGATAAATGTCGTGGGAATGTGTCTTTTAATTTAGCATAAGTGTAGGCAATGTGCAGCGACGGCAATGTGAAGCAGAGATCTGTGAAAGTTACAAAACGTCAGCGGGGCTGTTGATAGGCGCTCCACGATATGAGCTGCAGTCGGCAACATCAGCTGTGGCCTTGCAGCATAACTAGATATATGGGGAACGAACGTGCTGCACCATACCAAGACTCCATTTGAATCCATCATTCAATGTGTCATACAAGAAACTGAAGATTGGTTAATAACTGGTTACAACAAATCGATCATCAGTTCCAAAAATATTATAGTTTCATCACTTTATTATCTAGTCACTAGATACGTACCTCTGTGCAGGTGTTGGTAATTACCGAAAGCTACTGAAAGCTGCCAAAAGCTACCGAATACTAGGGCCGACAGCTACCGAAAACTAGGGTCACGGTAATTACCGAAGGCTCCTGATAGGTACAGTGCATTTGATAGGTACAGTGTGCCACATAGTCACTAGATGGCACCATAACCTAACCCTAGCCATAACCCTAACCCTAAGTGTAACTGTAAAAGTAACCATAAGTTATACAGTGAAACATGACACTGAAACAAAGCAGCAGTTAGTTACATATCAAAGTTATTTCCTTACAAATGTGGGTGTATTTATAGAAGACCTATAACCCCACGAAACGGAGACACAGTGACAGCTCGTCTAGCAAACGATCTAAGCGGGACTCGAGAGCAAAACAAGGGTTTGGGTGGGGTAGCCAACGGAGACCACTGACAGCTCGTCTAGCAAATGATATAAGTGAAACCCAAGAGCAAAACAGGGGTTTGGCCATAATCCTAACCCTATCCCTAGCACTAACCCTAATCATAACCCTAACCCTAGCCCACAAGGTGCCTGGGTGCCTAGGCTTTTGGTAATTTCCGTGGTTTATGGACTTTTCGCCCCACGGACATTTCGCCCCATGGGTGTTTCGCCCCATGGACGTCTCGCCCCAGAGACCATTCGCCCCACGGACGACGTTAATATAAATAATAAGCAACGCCCCAGGCCTTAGACGTCTGCCAGTCGTGGCTTCATTAAAAATTAACCTTTTCATACAGCCAGGACGACAGGGCCGTAGCCAGGATGTTTTTCTACCGATACGAAGGAAATTTCGGCCCGAAGCCACCAAACAGCGGTTTTAACGCATTTTAAGTGTTCATAGTGGCCTATCCAGTAGGAGTGTGCGGGTCGAGCATTTCAGCTGTATGACCCGTCCGTACCAGACACGTGCCAAAAATTGCTACCCGACCCGACCCAAGCAAGGCGGCTGAAGGGGTTCCCTTGCAAGTGGGAACCGACGCCAGCTGTAAAAAAAACTAGAATAATGGGGCTACCAGACTGTCAAAACAGTTTTAAGATAGGTTTAACCGTTTAAACACAACAGCGGCATGTGACGGACAGACACGTACACAGAGGCACATATACGTTGTGTTGCGTCTGTCTGTCTGACGTCTGTCTGTCGCGTACATCGTGCCTAAGTCGAGAACAGAGAGGCCTAGGAAGACCAAAATTGGCACAGAAGTAGCCCACGTCACACGTAACTCGGACACCACTTTCAAGGTCAAAGATCAAGGTCAGGCGGCTGCAGCGATGGGCGTCAGAACGTGTTGGCCGTGGGAAACTGCTGCTACGTTGCCGTCTGCTCAGCCGTGAGAGGCGTTTCGGCGCCAACAGGGGAAGATGAGAGCGGTGGGTGCATATCGTGGCGGTTGCCCGCCTACAGCTTGTTTATATTAACAGCGTCCGTGGGGCGAATCGTCTTTGGGGCGAATCATCTCTGGGGCGAATCGTCTGTGGGGCGAAACGTCCATGGGCGAAACGCCCATGGGGCGAAACGTCTATGGGGCGAAATGTCGTTCCTTGGGGCGATGTGTCCATGGGGTGAAATGTCCGTGGGGCGAAAAATCCTGACACCATTTCGGTGAGCCTAGCTTTTGGTAGCTGTTGACCCTAGCCTTCGGTAGCTTTCGGTAATTACCGTCACCGCTCAGCGAGACTATTCACATTGGGGTCCATATAAAACGCACAACAGCGCACAATGGCACAACTGTGCCGTAGTGCCGTTGGGTATCACTAAAGCTGAAAACTAACCATATACCTAACCATATACTGTAATTACTGAATTTTCGGTAGTTTTTGGCAGATTTTGATGTACATTGGCATCGTTGGGCCATTGTGTATTGCTAACCTTAAATACTAACCCTAACCCTATTACTAACCCTAAACTCTGTATCGTAATTATTACCAAGTTTTCGGTAGATTTTCGGCAGAGTTCAATGTATATTGGCGCCATTCTGCGCCGTTGTGTGTTTTATATGAACCGTTCACATTGCACTGTTCTACCTAGTAGTAGTAATGTTAGTGTCTGAACGCAGGTCTAGGACCTCAATATTCAGCTCTAAATAAACACATATGAAAATATCAATTAGTCTACAATAATGTTAGGGCATCAATCGTAGCATAATTCGGAGATCGATTCTCTGACATATTTTCACGATATTATTGCGATATCTCGCGATAATTAACGTAAGTAACTGCACTGTTGTTGCAAATAAAACATTTTTTAAATGTTGTGTTACTTAAAAAATGGCCGACGCTGCGACAGCGTGTACAGGCTGGCAGCTGTGAATCGATTGTCAACCTGTACTGTTGTTAACGATCAGTGTGCACAAATGCCAATGATTGACTACGGGGGACGGAGGTGTCTAGGAGGCGAAGCACAGTTGTCAAGGCTCGAAAAAGAAGCTTTTACATCTACAAATACGCATAACTGTAAATGCTCAGACCGAACATAAAGCGACATAGGCCTACTGTAGATTTGCCAGCTCTATCAATCAATCATCAGGCCTGCCATCCTCTCATTGGCTACTAGTACAGCCACATGTCCATAGTGTCCAACTGTGATAGGTTGGCAGGCAATTGGGCGTAGCCAATGGAGTGTGACGTCGGCGGGCGTGTAGGCGTAGCCCATGAACTGTGGTTAACGATGCATGGCCAATGAATGCACTGATGAACGGTAGGGTCCCGGCTTATGAATAATAATAATAGAAATTTTCTGCAATTATTTCCAGGCCAAATGCTACCCAATTTGGCGCTCGGATGACAGGACGATAAAGCGAATTCACTATAAATCTTAGGACTGGGAGCTCATCAGTAAGAATTACGAAAATTCGAAAATCGGCCTACATCTGTCAATTTAGTGAAAAAAATAAAATAAAATAAAATCGCTCATTTATAGACTATAACATCTTGAGGTCGACGTGGGCGTTTCTGGTTTCAATAGAAGCCGCGGCCTTGTACCCTATTGGCTGGTTCAGTCTGCTTGTTGCAGCACTGCGAAATACGTTAACCGCCTCGAAGGTAGACATTGAGCAGGTTTCATAACGCAATGGGTGTAGGGATGTTAACGGGTACCCGGGTTCCCGCGACCCGAATTAACTACCCGAACCCCAGTACTTAAGTACCCGAAATAATACTCGAACCTACCCGATCCCGACGGCTAACACGTAGCCATAAACCAACCTAATCAATGCTGAGTGCTGATGCAGCAATGAAAGGGGCCACGCGAAGTCTAGGCAAACAACGATCAAAGTGACACTTAGCTTCGCACACTTCCCAGTAACTGCTGACTGTATAAGTGGCTTGGGCCCAACCTACTGTAGGCCTATACCACACCCAATTTTGCAACCCGTTCCGTCGTGATGAAAGCCACAAGCAGCTTCAGACATATCCGATTACCGCCGCTTGACTTGATCACATACACAGTGTACGCTGGCCTTCATGTCTGACGCTCTTCGCTGACAGCGTCGGCTCACCGCCATCGCCCGCGGACAACCACAGTCCCCCCACCTACTGGCCGCCACTACGTCGTCCCAGGTGGCCGCGGCGCCGTCTCGGCGTCGCCTGCACGCCGCCGGATGCTCTGCCACTAGTTTAGGTTTGCATTTATTATTGTCCATTAAATTTATTATTACGCGGCGAGTTGTGCAATTTTTTGTCATTCTCACGATATTGAAAATGCCCTGTGAGAGTCGATTGCAAGCTATCCTGTGATAATCGTAAGATATTATCATATACGATTGACGCCCTAGACTACGAATTCCGATGCGAATATCTGCTTTCCAATTGTACCTAATTTCCTAATCTATCCAAAATCTATCTAGGCGAATCTTAAAAGCATCTACAGTATCAGTTGAAACCACAAAATCTGGCAAACTGTTCCATACTGAAATAATTCTATTTGTAGTCGAATTTACGTATGTCAAACTGTATAGGAAACTGATACATGCTGAATCTATGACTTCTTAAATCATATTTACGTTCTACATGACTAATAGTAAACCAGCTTGTAACTGTTGAGTCATATTTTCCAGTAAATATTTTATAAACCTCTATCATATCTCATTCGCCTGTACTTTAACGTAGGCAAATCCAGGTACTTCAATCTATCCTCATATTTAAATGTTCTGACAGCAATAACTAATTTTGTGGCCCTTTTTGTACCTTTTCTAATTTCTCTATTAATAGCTGAT
>Ga0049107_10000639_pt1 | contig 11069 bp, 7 predicted proteins | sample WorMetilPIANOSA1_FD_61187 | JGI IMG/M metagenome (GOLD analysis project Ga0049107, IMG submission 61187) | Marine gutless worms symbiont microbial communities from Max Planck institute for Marine Microbiology, Germany - Olavius ilvae PIANOSA.1 | ecosystem: Host-associated > Annelida > Digestive... | reverse complement strand
AAATTTGGTACGTATAGGTAGAGGTCGATGAGTGATGCACGACGGTATGCCGTATGGCCGGAACCAAGGTCAAGGTCACTCAAGGGAAGTCGACCGTCAGTCCCCCACGGGACTAATTTTCGGAGTTTCCTTCTACAGTAGAAGGGAACATTTACGTTAACACCTTAACGCAGAACTACCAAATGTGACGTGGTAACACATGAGGAGGGACTTGTTTAAGTGGTCAGCCACGGGGTCCTAGCGCTCCTCAATTTTTGGGGATCCTTTCTATATTTATGCATTTTTTTGACACAGAACTACCAAACATCACGTTGTAACATATACGGGTAGGGGCTTGTTTTTAGGTCAGCCACACCCGCAACCCAAGGTGACGGGTCCCAGCGCTCCCAATGTTTGGGGGTCCCTTTTTATGCGTAACTCTTTGTCGCATAACTACCAATTTTGACGTGGCAACACATATGAGGAAGGGCTTGTTTTTAGGGGGCCAGCCACGCCCCACCTCAAGGGGACGCGGCCCCCAGCGCTCCCCAATTGTTTGGGGTTCCCTTCTATTTATGCATACACCTTTTGTTGCAAACTACCAAATTTGACGTGGTAATTACATGTGTGGGAAATGCGTGTAAAATTATTGTATCTTGGGGTCAGCCACGCCTCCCAGTCCCATCCTAAGACAGCAGAGTTCTATCACTCGTCCCCAATTGGGGGTTCTGTATTTATGCCTACATCCGTTAACGCAGTTTGTTTTTTTTGCTTGGTGTTTAACGGCACTTTCAGCACATAAATGCTATATCGTGCCATAGGCGTATGAAATATATAGGCCTATTGTGTAGGGCCGGGCCGGGGGGAACACGTAGCAACATAAACAAACCAAACAAAAGAAAAATACACACAAACACGCTCTTCACCTGGGCTTTAATTGTGGAGATAATCTCCTCATGAAGGTGTCATCAGAGGGTCTTTCTATAGCCAAATTGGCAAGTACTGACAACTAAACCAAAACAACTAACAGTAAACATACAGCAGAATACAATCGCACAAAAAGAAACCCTACTAAGAGACGATACACAATGCAAAAATAATCTTAGGATAAATCAACACGACAGACAGATCACGTTCCCTTGATTTGCAAACCCCAAGATCTCCCAACAGTGTACTCCCGCTAAGCAGTGCACTGCCAGAGTACTCGTGGGGGTTAATTTCAATCCCTGTCTCTGACGACTAAAGGCTCCTGGATCCACCTTTGGGGAGGGTCGTCAAGCCTCTAGTCAGCTCTCTGACGCGTTTTTAAAAGGCCACGCCATTGCGTCTGCACATATGCGTCGCGCGGTTTGTCAGCGACAGCAGAGTTTCTCAAACGATCAGTCTAGCACAGTGGTTAAAAGTGGCGATCGGCACTGTCATTTGGGGAACTAATAATCCTAAGTAACACTCGACTTGAAACGATAACGACATTATCTCCGATTACGAAAACGAGTTTCCTTAACGACGTTGCACGTGCTGATATTTTCAGACATTACTCTTTCACAGCGGAAGCGATAGCTTATCTGTTGCGAACGTTAATAAACCAATACACTCATGTTGCAGAATTTGGCCCGTTCTCAGCAGGTAAGTCCCACTGGGTAGCAAGGGCGCCTAAGACACAGCAGGGGGTGGGGGCTGAGTCCCTCATTTTAACCGCTTGTCTACCGCACAGCTAAACAAGCTGTAGGCGGGCGGGCGGCCGCCACGATATGTCCCCGCCTCTCCTCCCTCTGTGGGCGCCTAATGCCGCCGATCACACCGCGACGTAGCAGTAGTTTCCCACGCCCAATACGTTCCCACGCTTACCGCTGCAGCTGCCTTACGCGTTAAGGCCGCGCTGAGTAAAGCTGCCTGGTGACCTTTGACCTTGTCCTAGTCATGTGTGACGTGGGCTACCTCTGTGCCAATTTTGGTCTTCCTCTGTTCTCGACTTAGGCCCGATGTACGCGACAGACAGACGTCAGACAAAAGCAGCGCCTAATGCTTATTAGGGGCGGAGGCATAATAATAGATGTGAATATGATAATGTAGCACAACTGCTAGGCTGATCCTTTCAGCTACTTAATCACTACAGCATCCGATTTTCAAAAGCAAACTAGAACAGCGTCAGACCATGCTTCCTAACCATGCGACCATGACTTCTGAACCCAAAATCATCAGAGATACTTTAAAGTCATCATGTGTACCAAATCTGGTAACCCTAGCTTCAGTCGTTATCGACTTATCATACGAAAAACAGAGATGGAGCCTAGCCTCACTGCACACCGTGGTCGGGGGTAATGACTAATGACCAAAATTGTAGCTGCAAGTCAGTTAGTTGTTAGTTGGTGTTAAACTGCAGTTTCAGCACAAATAGGCTATATCGTGCCACAGCAGTATAAAATAATAACATCGGGCCGGCGGTCAGGACACACATCATAAAACAATGCAAAAATACACTGAACCGAGATAATCATTAACACTCTTCAGCCTGGTCTTTGTGGATGCGATCCCTTCGCCACGGTTAGGCTTCCTCAGAGGAGTCTTTCTAGACAATCACTTGGCAAGTAATGACAACTTAAGTAGAACAACCAAGACAGAACACACACCAACTTAAACTAACAATACATAAAAAGTAGCCCTAATAAGCAACAATACAATGAGAAAACTATACTGAGACAAAAATAGACAGAGCCTGGTTTAGTCGCATTTTACGGCATCCAGCCAGGAAATGAAGAGAGTCCATCCTTTCAACCCCAAAACCAGCAAAGTCGGTAACAACAGGCTCATCTATCACTGTCAGAGTGAATTAAACACCACCTAACAGATAATGTAACAGTGCAACTCTGCCAGATTACACCGACTTGGGCCTAACAAACGATTTCATTACACTGCGCACTAGCGAAGCTGCAGCAGAGTGTATTGTAATCGCCCCCGTCTGTGTGTTTGTTACCACGATAACTCTTAAAATTGCATGCATCGATCCTCATCAAACTGGGTTTGTAGGTAAAGGTAGTGACCATTTCCAGCTGATTAAATTTTGGCCATCCCGTGCCCCCGGGAAGGGGGTCTGCGGCGAGGTGAAATGTTTGGCTTCGCCTTACTACAGCCAGCACGCAGTGTTTGCGTCTCCTCCGAGCACTTGTTTCATTTAACTAAGTTGTCAAATATATCAGCACTGAAAGTCATGCTGCTTGTGTGTATGTGAGTTCTGCATCACGGGTGTTTGCATTGTGGTGCTACTTGGATTATAACTCATGAAATTTATCTCTGTGACAACACAAGTTGTATACAAAATCTCAGACTACACACGTCGAGCTGTTTTATTTCGGAAGTACACAATACGTACAGAATGCTCGCATCTGTTGTGAACTATTTTCAACACAGACATACATCTGTTACAAGTTGTTACGCCTTTTAACTAATCTGCTGTCCTCATATTCTGAGTAAATTATAAAGAAATCATATTCGACATGTATAAAAAAACATGCACAATATTTGCCGAATTCACATACAAGTCTTTAAACACAAGTCATATGGGGCTATCATAGTGACTATCAGAGTGAACAGATTTCCGTATAATTATTAGGGTTTGACTCACTGGTTGTGTCAGAAAGGCATCCACATAAACTGCTCCAATGCTTCAGAGAAGTCCAACCTGCTCAGTAGTCATCATGTCCACCTTCTAAACCATCAAACAGGGGATCATTTAACATTAAACAGCATCCATCATCGCCATCATTATTAATATTAATGTACACTGGCATTTATCAGGTGAAAACTCTGTTATACAACGTGAACAAGCCTCATATGAAAACAGATGTTTTAGTCCCTTAAATATATACCAATGTTCTGTCCTCAGACACTGAACATATTACTGCATGAAGGAGAACATGAAAATTGAACATACTCAACTGATAGTAACCAGTTCAGAATGAAGACACAAACTTGCCTCTTATAAAATACTCTCATTGTTATATCCAATGACTATTTATGAGGTAGTGGTCACTTACCTTAAGGTTTCCTATCATATCAGCACCGATTTCACTCAACTATTTACGCAGCTTAACAACTAAGAATTTAGTTCCCTCGCTCAATCTATCAATTCAGCTGTAGGCCAAGGGTAATAACACTCTACTGTGGTAGACTGATTAGGGTGTTCTGTCCATGAGGAAGATAGATGACATTTGGAGACTGTGACATGCGGTATGCAATATCTTCTGCAGCCTCGATCTTTCTCAGCTCAACCAGACCTTCTCCAGCATCGGTAAACTCTTTGGCTATCAGTGCAGCGGCCGCGGAGTCACCCTCGGCACGGATGATTGCTGCCAGCTTCATCTGCTCCTCCTGTAATGCACACAAACACACACGCGCACAATCATCGTCATGTTTACTTCGAGATTACCAGAAAAGCTGGAAGCCCACTGTACTGGCTATCAACAAAACAGCACTGTCACTGTCATTAGCAACTGCAAGTTTTTTTTTGCGGTTCAAAATATCATCGCATCTGAATTAACAGTACCGACAGTTTTGTACAGTACACTGCCAGCAATTATTGGCGATCCAGTTCATCAACTTTGATGGAATTTTGCATTTGTATGCTGTGAATATTAGAGATGTACAGAATGTTTGCTTCAGGGTTTTATCCAATATTTCACGTCAGGGGGGGGGTGTAAGCAAGAACCAGGAGGTCCCTCCTGTTCCCCTCCTTCCGCTTTCCCTCCCCTTCCCTTAGAAGTAGGCCCTCTTAAATTCAGCTAGGGGGTCTGGGGAGTGCTGTAAGCTCCCTAGCAGGGTCTGGGGCGGAGCCCCAGCCGAAATTGAATTTGGTGCATTTTAGCCTTAAAATATGACATCTGGTGGCAACAATTTTATTGATTTTCTACATCAGTGGGTTGTCAACTTGAGTCATGGGGGTTTACACCCCTGGAGGGGGTCTGCATCAAAGCCACATCAGGGTGGGTGTCAACTTGAGCCAGAGGGGGTTTACATCCCCCCTAGGGGAGATCTGCATAAAAGTGTGGTTTGCTTTGTATTCACTTCGGTGCCAAAGAGTGGTAAAGAAACTACGATTGGTCTGCTGCTCAGCTCCTAGTGGATATTCTTCATATCAGGGATGATGACTTTAAGACTACTCTTTAGTGATGGCGGAAGGTTGTCAACGCCAGAACTGAACTGTATACTGTCACATGTTGCAACGAGTCGTTCTTCTTAATTTTTAATTTCTTTGTGTTGTACTTTGAGTACGATTTTATATAATAAATATTTGTATTCAGCCAAATAATGAATCCAGACGAAATATGAATAGTTGAGTCATATGCCAGCCACAGAATATGTGCTACTATGATACCACCTGATATGGTGACTGCCAGTCCTGCTACTAGCAACTGTCTTCAGCTAGTGTTCTAGTAGGCCTACATGTTGTGCCTCAAAAAATGCAAAACAACTTAAACGTCAAAATCTTACAAAGTAGTAATGCAATGGACATGTGTTTTTTATGTTTTTTTTATTGGATTCGTATTTTGTCAAACAGTGCCAACCCCATATTCAGTGGATACAGCATATTTTGTAAGATTTGGTTTAAACAATCATGTTGAGCATGTACATACAACATCTCTGTCTAAATGCTGACACTATCGCAATCACAAATGTAGCACAGAGATAAACAATGACAGTGATTAGCAATGAAGTTCAAAGCAAAACAGACTGAATGAACCAAAACATCAAACTCTGACAGAAGTGGAATATATTACACAGTTCAGAATAAAAGCAGAAAAAATCAGCCATACCCTTTCAACAAGGTATCGAGCTCTCTCAGCCTCTTGCTGAGCGACCTGCTTACTCTCAACTGCCTCGGTGAAATCTCTGCCGAATGTCAGGTGTGTCTGCATAGCAAATACACTAACATCAGTGACTAACAGCCAGTAACTGTACTACAAGAATTAGCTCACAGCACCAACTCATTTCGGGGATGCTCTCTGATCATGTTCTTGACAGAACCAGTAATCCAATAACAAAGTACAAGCTAGGCAACTAAAGAATGACACATTAAAGTGATGGTCCATGATACTCTCTTATTATTAGGCGAGGGCATTCAGCGATGCTTCTGTCTGACGTCTGTCTGTCGCGTACATCGGGCCTACGTCGAGAACAGAGATGCCCAGGAAGACCAAAATTGGCACAGATGTAACGCACGTCACATGTGACTTGGACACCACTTTCAAGGTCAAAGGTCAAGGTCACCAGGCCGCTTTGCTCACCACCGTGTTGGCACGTCAGACAGCTGCAGCGGTAGGCGTGAGAACGTGTTGGCCATGGGAAACTGCTGCTACGTTGCCGTCTGCTCAATGGTGGAAGGCACTTCGGCTCCCATGGGTGAGGAGAGGGGCGGGGACATACCGTGGTGGCCGCCCGCCTACAGCTTGTTTGTATAAAAATGCCTAAAATGATTATTCAATGTAACATAAGCCACAATCTGTGACATGAAAGTTTCAGCACTGAAAATGTACATTATACAGGCCTAAGGATTTAATAAATATGCATGTAACACAGCAGTGGTGCAAGCGGGAAATAACGATGGTTGGTTGACTGGTGTTTTATGGCACTTTCAGCACAAATAGGCTATATCATGCCATGGACATATGAAATATATTGTATATCAGACAATCAGACAATAAACTAAATGGACACAAAAGAGCTCTTCGGTCTGGTCTCTGAGAAGAAAAAATCTCCTTGACTAATAGGCGTCCTCAAATAAGTACTTGTCAGTCACTTGGCAAGTACTGACAACTAATATGCAGAAAACAGTTGTAAGACAACATAACCAGACCAAATGAATGACCAAACTAACTCGACTTCACAAACAATGACACTAAATCAACAATGTGTACCCTCTCATGAGAAATACTAAAAATTCATTCACTGGTTGCACGGCTTAATTAAAAAATTCAACAACCACTGCAGCGAATCAGAAAACACTCAAGTTACTCACAATGGAAATGTCATCAAGAATGAGGCCAAAGTGAGCAGATCGTGTCGTTAGTTCATCAGTAATCTTATGTGACACCATTTCTCGCTGAGTGATCAATTCACTGGCATCATACTGAGCCTACAACAAAGGTCTCACCATATGTATCAGCACAAATTACAGTAAATAACACAACTCGGCAGTTTATTTAGTAAATAAAACACCCAAACTTCTTTCAACACAAAACTAAAATTTAAAGAGCATCGACAATGCTTATGATCTGCTCTCAACCCTGCAGCAATACATCTCTGGTATGTTTACAAAATCAAAATCCATGCAGTTGTGCAGATGATGTAAACCCAAATATCAAAAACTGACTTCATCTGCAGTCACACAACAATGATATACAAAGTATACAGGTCACCTTCATCACAAACAGGAAGTGCATGTAGTACGACAAACAGAACACACTATGGATCTGTACTAACCAGTGTAATTTTCGTTACAAAAATTAAAACGATATCTAGAATTATCGGTCGTCGTTTTCAGAGAACTAGAACTAGAATTATAGTGATCCAGAAAACTAAAACAAAATAAAAACTTAAAATTTGCACACAAGAAACGAACGAAAGTTTACGAGAACTACAGGGTGCGGCAAAATAAAGTAGCCCCCTAATATTTTTTGCAGTTTTCTCAGCAACCGCTTGGCATTTAAACACGAAATTTTGCACACGTGTTTAGTCATCTCATGCGCACATAACAGCCTTATCAGCATATAATTAGCTTACAGTGTTCTAAAGTTATCGGCATTACAGTGTTGCCACCTAGCGATTTTCACACGCTCAAAAATGTCCAAGCAATTACGAAATAAAATAACATCATTCAAGCAAAAGTAACAGAGTCACGACATTGCAGTCACTGTGAATGTTCCAAATGTCCACCCTCAGCTGCAACACAGGCCTTCAGTCGCTTTGAGAACTTTTTGACAGCTTTGTATATTGGTCCCTGGGGTAGGCTGTCCCAGATCACCTGCAGCACTTCCTTCAGTTCGGCGATTGTTTTCGGTTTCGGATGGCGCTTGTGATAGGCCTCCAACATTGCCCCCAGACATGGTGATCTAAGGGTTCAAGTCGGGTGAATCTGGAGGCCACTGGTCTTTGTCAACGAAATCTGAGCAGTTGGTTTGGAACCAGTTCTGCGTTGCGTTCTGTGCTGGCGTGCCGTCTTGCTGGAAGATGTATCCACTGCATGGGCAATCAAAATTCATTATCAAAAAATTAGCCGTATTATTGTTTACAAGCACTACATCACAGATGACGTCATTAACGGTAAGCTGGTTACTGGTTATTTTGAATCATTGAAACAATTTTGAACGATTTTCGTGCACAGGTTTCCGTACAAAGTTTTTGAGCGCGCTGAAATCGCTAGGTGCCAACACTGTAATGTTGATAACTTTAAAATACTGTAAGGTAATTATATGCTGATACGACTGTTAAATGCATAAATGATGACTAAATAAGTGTGTAAAATTTTACCTTGAAATTCCAAGCGGTTGCTGAGAAAACCGCAAAAGATGCTAGGGGGCTACTTTATTTTGCCGCATCCGGTATTTCAGAAACTGATTTCACCACATGAACGCTGAACAGACATGCTGTTTTGTACACTGAAGTTGACTGAACTAACTGTTGTAGTGACATAGTATCTGACTTTAGCAACATGCGTTGGTCACTGGAAATAAAAATTGAACTAAAGTTTCACAGACTATAAAAAAACTAAATAAAATAAAAACTAAAATCATACAAAAAACTATATAAAAGCTAGAATTATCATTGATCCAAAAAACTAAAACTAAATAAAATAAAAATTCTGACTAGAGAATAAAATAAAAACTAAAACAGAAATTAATTTAAGAACTAAAATATCACTGGTACTAACCACAACGGCTTTCATGACCTCGTTGACAATTGACGGCAAGACCCTTTCATCATAATCTTCACCGAGGTTTGTGAATATATCTGGCAACATGTTTGCAGTTGGTCGGAAGAGAACTCGAAGTGTAATATTGACATTCTGTAGATCTGTCATAAACACACATACATACATAAACACATGCATCCACATTTTAAGGGTCATTTCTCAGGTAAACCTGGGTTAAACAGTTGCTCCCATGTTATAAGGGGTGCAAAGTACTGCAGGCAAGGTGGCCTTCCTGACAAAATCGAACAGAACTACACACTGGGCTTCACCCTTTCTGCACCCACTGGGATTCCTGAACATTTCAGTAACAGAAATAATTACCGAAATGGAAATACTTTGATCATCACTAACAGAAACAAAAACCGTGCAGAGTTTCAAAATGAAAAAGTACTCAGAGAGACGCAAACATTGCGTGCTGGTTCTAGTAAGGCGGAGCCAAAAAATTTTGCCCCAGCGCAGACCCCCTTCCCGGGGCCCGGGATGACCAAAATTTAATCAGCTGGAGATGGTCACTGCCTTAACCTACAAACCCAGTTTGGTGAGGATTGATAGCACGCAATTCCGAGTTATCGTGGTAACAGACCGACAACACAGTCACACACCCACAGACGGGACCGATTACAATACACTGTGCCGCAGCTTAGGTGCAGTGTAATAATATAAAAATAAAAAATATTAAAAAATAAAACAATATAAAACTTATAAGAACGAGAACTTTTCAAAGAAAATGAAAATATAATGTGAGTAACTGTTTTCATCACGAAAACCAATCTCGGGTGCATTGTGCATTGCCGACATTTTTAAATGCTCATCACTGCACTATTGTCTATGTTGACTTGTAAATCCCGTAGAAATCCAGATCTGGCTGAAATTTTGCTGGAGCCAGATTTATTCAAGATGTGGAAAAACATGACAGATTTCAGCCTGAGTTGGATTCAGAACCGAATTCCAGTAGTTCCCAATTTGCCATCAATGGCTCTTGCTTGCATCTGGGGGTTGCCAAGCCTTTCGTCGGCCCTCTGATGCCAGTACCCCCATATGAGAGAAAAACTTATGGTAGGTAAAGATTCATGGATGAACTTGTACAATGCACATGAGTCAGTCAGTAATTGTTTCAACCTGATAATCTATAAAGTCATGTGAAAGTAACAACGAGATGCAGCTGTGCATTAGGTCCAATATACAGAAATACATGGTTGCTAGAATCTGCAGACATAAACATAAAAATTGTATACCTTTGCTGCCAGTTATAGTTGGTACACTGCGTGCTGTGCTTCGGATGTCAAAAATAATCGGCCTTTGAACCCAAGGGATAAGAAAATGTGTGCCCTCCCCAACGGTGATTTTTTTCACGCCTTGAAAACGATCAAAGATTACAGCTCTGTGACCACCATCAACTACAAGCAACAATACACTGCAGTGTAGTTCAGCGACAAGGCAACATTTCAACTTCATACACACATTCCAACACACAGACAACTATTTTAAAAATTATTAGCTGACTTTGAAAAAATTAGCGACAAATTAATCATTAATAAACAAGCTGAAGGTGGGCAGCCGCCACGATATGCCCCACCCAGGCCTGCAACGGAAGCCCACAGCGGGAGCCTTGAGCCAGGCCGGCCGAGCCTGATCAGCCAATATGTGCCATCCAGCCAGCCGGCCGGCCACTCACGCCACCCGCCGACCAGATGTACACGACAGATGTCAGACGGCATCATCACTTAATACCCCCTGGCAGGGGTATAATAATGAAAGATATTCAAATAAACCCAATTTTGATTTCTACACATCATTATCATTCCAGCTATTCTTACTCATACACTAGCCTAAATTTAAAGAAAAACTGGAAGGTACGTGCACTCTCTGCAGGCACAAATCAGTGCCTAACCCTAATCCGTCCCTAAAACATAACCCAAACCCCAGACCAAGCCAAAAACCTAACCCTAAAACCTAAACCCAAACCCTTTTAAACCCAAAATCAGTAGGCTGTGACACAGTGACAATGGTATGGTATACTAGAGTTTAACGTCCCACTCGACACAGTATAGGTCATTTCGGAGACGACAACCCCGAGCAGTGATGAACATCTCCCATTCAGTAATGGAGGGCCAGCGACATAATA
>Ga0049107_10000638_pt1 | contig 11071 bp, 7 predicted proteins | sample WorMetilPIANOSA1_FD_61187 | JGI IMG/M metagenome (GOLD analysis project Ga0049107, IMG submission 61187) | Marine gutless worms symbiont microbial communities from Max Planck institute for Marine Microbiology, Germany - Olavius ilvae PIANOSA.1 | ecosystem: Host-associated > Annelida > Digestive... | reverse complement strand
AGCTCCCCCAGCGGGGTCTGGGGCGGAGCCCCAGCCGAAATCGAATTTGGTGCATTTTAGACATAAAATCTGACATTTGGAAACAATTTTGACGATTTTCCTGAAAAGCAACTAACCAAATTTATTTTAGACGACGAGGAACGAGGAGGAAACTGCCTCCTCGTGCCTGAACGTAGCTACGGGCCTGATATTGTTTTAAAATCAAGGGATTATGTATTTAAAATGTCTCTATTTAAGAAACTGTTCATTGTACTGTAGGCCTACAGTGTACACTGGTACATGTTTAAATTAAAAAGTTAAGTCTCCGTGCTGCAGTGGTGGCAAATGGGTCAATAACTGCATCAATGCTAGGGGTGTCTGATCGGTGGATCTGTAGCATCATAACACATTCAACTCCGTTGAAGCTCTGAGTGCAATTTAATGTGCAATGTAAATGTTGTAAATAGAATCAGTCGTTTTTGCCTTATATTTTTTCTTAGAGGGGATTGGGGGTAGCTTTGGCCACCCTGGCCACCCCCTGGCTACGCCCCTGATCCGCTGCGCGGACTGACGCACCCCACGCTATATGTTTCTACTGTATCCTTTCAAATACAAAACAATGCCTGATTGTCTTTTAGTTTATCAACAGAGTATATACAACACATGTTGCACCACGTCGTTGAGAATTTGATGGTACTGACGCATCGAACATCTACCGCTATATTTTCGATATTTTTGCGTCGTCATACCACATATATTTCATTATCAGAATAAGTGAATTTATTTTTTCCACAAGTCTCCAAGAAGTTCACGGTTTTTCGCCAGAGTACCTTTTGGCACCAAATATACGTGCTGCTCCGTGCGGTTGGTGAGTGAGTGTCAACTGAGTGAGTTAGGTTTAACGCCCCCATCAACACACTGAAGGTCATTTTGGAGACGAGTCTCTCTAGTCAATCACTTGCATCAACAGTGACAATCAAAACAGAACAATCAATAAGATAAAACAAAGAAAAACACGAGAACAAAGTTCCCCTGGCAAAAAAGGACAAAACACTCATAACAAAACTACGATAAAATAAAGGACAGACAGATCCTGGTTTAGTTGTAAATTACGACATCTGGCCAGGAAACGAATCGACCAGAATTGCTTCCATGCACCAGTGAAGTCTTAACGAGGGACGCATTGTGGCATCATTCACTTCCTCGTTGAGGAACGCATGAGGCCTCATTTTTATGTGGCATCGTGTGGCGGTCAATGGAACGCGTAGGCTCCGCTCAATCACTTAATGAAAGGGCTTTGATGAAGCGCTGTGGGCGGCCTGGCGCGGCAGTGAGTAAGACGAACCTGAGGAAGTTCTGCAGGTTGCCGTACGGCACGTACTCCATGATGAGAGCCAGCGGTCGGCGCGTCGTGCACGCACCAACCATCGACACGATGTTGCCATGGTGACCGATATGCTTCATCAGAGCTATCTCACGTAGCAGGTCGTCACGGTACGAGTCCGGTATGTGATCTACCCACCCACACAAACACACACACACACACACACCATCAGCACTCTGGTACCTCATCATCTCACTGTTAGTAATTAGAAATTATTAGGTAAAATTACAGAATTTACTTAACGAAAATTGGAATTAGGAATTAGAAAATATTTCAAGAATTAAAAGTAATTAGAAATAGAAATTCCACCGTAATAAGTAAAACAAAAATTAAATGAAGAATTATTTTCTGAAATAAAATTATTAACTAGTTTCATTTTATGCCACAAAACTATTCATGTAAATCTTGGGTCTGGACGGCGTAACAGAATCAGCTGAGAGCATTTCTCAAGCTGAATGCACACATTAGCATTAACTGTAGCAGCGTATTGCTGTAGACTATTGTGAACACTGATGACGATTTGTGTGGGTGGCATGCAGTACTGAGACGTGAACATTGTGCATTTGAACTGGGATTAAATTTCTTACACCTCGTGAGGCAAAAAACACGACACTTGATTGTTGCCCATAACTTTGGCAAATGTTGACCGATTTTCATTTTTTTCACCATCGGACTCAGCAGTGATTGCGTAACGAATTGATTATTAAAGATCACACCACACTTTAAATGCGTCTTTACACTACCTTGTGAAACATTAGTTTCAAAAATTGATTGAATTACCACTTTAATTAACACCAGTTGCAGATAGTCCGGACTTATAAACAGGATTATTGGTATACGCTGGATGAAGCTTGATAAACTGCAAATTTAGGCCCAGAGTCCCAAATACGCCATGTTGCCATGAAGTGCAGCAAATTCAGCACAGTTGACTAGCGTTAGCCAGGGAAACGCCAAGCCCATGTCGGCCCATATCCATCCACTGGAAAATAAATCTACTAAACAAGTCTGGACGGCTTATTCAAAACAAGAAAACACAATGGCGTATGAATTTTATTTTCGAAACATTGTACTTGTCTTATTGATCGACACAGTGATAACTTCAGACGTGACACGGGCTCGGCGACAAAGAGTGGGATAAATGTGGTGATCATTCGCTATATGCATGCAGGTTCTCTACGGTGAAGACAACATTAACTAGTTGGTGTCAGCGCACAGCATACTCGTACCTTTGAGAACTTTAATGGCGACCTGTTGGTCGCGGTAGAAGCCAGTGAGCACTCGACCGAAAGCTCCTTGACCGATCTCGACGCCGAGCGCCACTTGCCGCGGGTCCACTTCCCAGACATCAACGTTGACGTCTGACAACTCATGACGCTGCTGCTGCTGCTGCTGCTGCTGCGAGCTGTCGTCATTCAGCAAATGCACTGAACCTACACGCGACAGACGCAAACAGACAGTTGTTACAAAATGACTCATCAAAGACACGAGTTTTCACATAGGCCTATACTCGCACCTGTCAGTGAGGACAGCTCGCTAGCGATGTATATGACAACGGAGACGCGTCATGACTAAAAGCGAGGAAACTGAAGACTTCTAGGCGTGCCATCAGCGAGACATTTGACGGCAGTAGACAACAGTTCAGCTCAGTAACATGACAACGTCATGCACGATAGAATGGCCTTAACTCTCAACAGAGAAACACTACAGTCAGTTGAAGCTTACATCAGCATCTTGCTCTCATACTATCACTGCGAGCATCATCATCATCATTCATCAGTAGCAGCATCTGACCAGTAGCTGACAGTTACAGTGCTCTCAACCACACACACATTGAGACGATTCGTGAACAGTGAAAACTAATAAAAACGAGCCGTGCAGTCGCTACAGTGACGACTGCAGCGACTCCTATAGCAGCTGTGTTTATAAGCGGTCTGGACGAGCCAGGTGTTAAGAACATTACTTTGACGGGCCACTGTGACATATTTGATACTTTACGCAAACATTAGCAGCCGCATAAGGGACTCAAAAAATTACATCCACTTGGACCCAGTCCCGCAGGCGAGGATAGTCGACATTTGAGGTTCATAGTCTATCCTGAAAATCTCACCCAAATCCGTCCACACAAACGAACTAAGAGTAAGGACAACAGTTGCTGTACAGTGCTAACGGCAGTCTGAGGCAGCGAGCTCGCGAGCAGCGTGAGTTCACACACTCACGGCAGGCGAAGGCCAAGTAATGCAACGCGACGCGCCGCGGCTTGATTCGTTTAGTTGTGTTTACAACTATCAACGATATCGCCTTTACACGGTTTACCACACTCGCTGTCCAACGCTTCTCAACCAGTCAACATGCAAACTCATTCTGCGAAATGACCCAATCAAATTATGTGTGAATTTTACTTGGAATCTGGATGCACTTCGATCCTGCATAGGCGCATTAAACCGAACGCGTACATCCGGCTTGGTCCGTAACAACAAGCCACGATCGTGTATTTCCATTAGGACGCAATCACAAAAGTCAATCAAACATCAGTCAAGTTTTAGGTCTACTTCAGGCTAACGACCAAAACACACAAACAAAACTCTCACACACACAAACACACAAACACACGAAACGCGTAGTATACGAGTTAATGACACATTTATATTATAACGATGAGGTGCAAATGTGAAAAGACTGTTTCATGATTTTTATCGCGCGTCAGCATGCACTTGCATGAAAACCGCGATACTGTTATGACAGTTCTGTCTGTCCGTCTGTCTGTCTGTCCAATACCGATGTTGTATCGAAATGATTATACATGTCGTGAAACAACGTTTTGACAACGTTGTGACTAATGTATGTTAGAGTGACTATTCATAATGTCCTCCTACGGCTCGAATGCAGGCACAGAGATCTGTGCGTCACTAGTCAATGTCATCGTCAATAGCGCTCTGTTCCACTCCAGCTCACATATCAATCAGACGCTGCCTCGAATCATTCATATAGTAGTCCTGTAGTCCTGTCTGGTAGACTTGTTGCCTCAGGTTTTGTAGTCAACTGGATTGAAGTCAGGTTGCTCGGCGGCCACAACTCTGAAAGTCCATAGGGGTGATCACAGTCTCTTGGGTTATTGTAGTTTCGGAGCGAATGATGCACAGCTTGCGGAAGAGATCACGACCAGCAGAATCTATCAAAATTATAACGTAATATCGCAACGTATAAGCTATAACCAAGTCTCTTCAGATAAGATTCCAATAACCATGTTTACGGACAATCTGCAAGTGGTGTTAATTAACGTGCTAATTAAATATTTTTTTGAACACTAATGTTTCACAAGGTAGTGTAGCGATCGATTTAAGGTGCGGTGGGATCTTTGATAAACAGTTCATTACATAATCACCGCTGAGTGCGACGGTGAAAGAACTTGGAAAATCAACAGTTGCAGAAATTATAATGAGAAGGGGGCCTACAATACAGGTGGAATTCGCAATTTTCGGCCAATGTTTCGCTAAATCTTTAAAAAGGTTCAAAGACAAGGGCCGAAGTTACTATAGAACAAACATACATACGGCCCACGGGCCAGAATCCGGCCTGCCAGGCGTTTCCATCCGGACCGCGAAGCCTACGAGGCCTACTGACACAGTACAACATGAGAAGTACTCTAAATTAGTTGTCAGACTGATTGATGATTTCCAGCAAAGATTTGAAGATTTCAGAAAACACACTGACATCATGAAGCTGCTGAGTGATCCGTTTCAAGGTGATCACACAGGTGCTGCTGTTAAGTACCAAATGGAACTCACTGACATTCAGATTGACAGTGACTTGATGAGAGCTTTTAGTGAACAAGATCTGCTGAGCTTTGACAGCAGTTATGTTTTATCAGACAGTTACCCCAATCTGTCACAGGACGCCAAGAATGTCACTGCTCTGTTTGGTAGCACCTACTGCTGCGAGCAACTGTTTTCGGTAATGAAAAACACAAAAAAATGTAACCAAGGTCTCAGCTTACAGATGAACATTTGACAACATCATTGCGTATTTCAACTTCTACTGTTGGAGCAGATATAGACTACTGTGTACTTATGCAAACAAAAACAGTGCCAGATTTCACACTAAACTAAACTGATCAGCATTAACTTATAACTTGTTCTGCACAGAAAAGTACTGTAACAACAGTTGTTATTTTGTGTTTTATTGATTTTGATAATCCGGCCCACGACCTCTTTAAAAATTGCTCGTGTGGCCCTCCAAACAAAAATGTTGGACAGCGCTGCTATAAAATGTTAATAATAGCAAGTCATATGTTTTCTATCAAACTGTGCCATTCCCGATGACTGAGTGTCACTTTGGCACCCAGAAAGCTCCACGGAGTAATTACCTCAAAACAATCATGTATCGCCCACTAAACCATTAAAATCATCGAGAACATTTCATATTCCACTGGAAATACTGTTCAAGGTTATTTGAGGTCACTTGCATTGATAATGCATAAACATATGACAATATCCTGGCAACGGTACAAGATAGCGACAGATTTACAGCGAATAGTGATAGATGATCTGGCGAAGAGCGCTATTTGCAATGACCTTAAGTGACCTTGAAAGGTCATTTTAGCGACCGATCAACTCTCAGGGGCCAATATGTCGAAAATTCAACATATATCGCCTACAAAACTAATTGCAACCTAGGTGAGAGAAAAGCTTTTGTCGAAGCCACCCCGCCACAGGTCCTAGGGAACGGCGTCTCAGGAGGGCAAAGATTGTTGAGACATGAATGCTGACGCGCGATCCGTTTGCGGTAGCTAACTTTCTTGTTACTGTTTTAATTACGTGAGACGTTAATTACGACTTTACACTGCCTTAAAGCTGTCAAGTCTTTTAAACAGTTACTATGATATTTCCAGTGTTATGTAATACGGCACCAAAATGACTGCACCGTATTGTTTAGATATCTGGTTGCAAACAGTATACGTATACAGTAAACAGTATATCGATACGTGTCACTTCTGATGACCATGATTGTTATATGAGAACTGTATGCCTGTTTAGCCTCGTTTTTTTGTCACAGTTATTATGCCCCCGCCCCCTGGGGTAGGGGGCATTAAGCGATGATGCGCGTCTGATGTCTGTCTGTCACATACATCGGGCCTAAGTCGAGAACAGAGCCAGTGGGCGGCCCCTGCTGTCGCTAGCGACAGCAGGGGCCGCCCACTGGCAACTTGCAGGGGGTGGGGGCATATTGTGGCGGCCTCCCGCACAGCTTATTTCTAATGCTGTGTCCACGTGCATGTATGTGTGTGTGTGTGTGCGTTTGTGTCGTCGGTGGCAGCGTCGTAATAAACAACACTCTGGGCCTACATAAGCGGCCTACGGTACAGTGTAACTGTGAGATATGGTTTAGCGCGACGCTGGAATGCTCCCAATGGGCCTGAACACATGACGGCAACATTACAGCTGCTAGTCATTGAGATCAGTAGACCACACCTAGTTCTTCATCAGCAATCTTCCCGCACTACGCTGCAGGCGGGCGTTCGTGATCCGCTCAACCCCAGCACGGATCAGTTGGTTTATACGGCTGGGGTTAGCGTAGGGCAAGTTACAAGTGTAGTGTAGTGTTACTTAGTTACACGGCTCGCTATTTCATGAACGAACGAACGCCATTCCGCGACATTTCTAAGACTGATATATATTCTAGAGGTAAACTGATTCGACTAAACTACCAACAAACAACCGATATTTCTATTTTCAATAGCTGCTATATTATTTACAAGTACATTACTGACTATTAACAATACTATTGGCTGTCTCATTATCTAGTTAATCACTCTACTGTCTACAAATGCAAGTGTATGCAGCTGTATTAAGCTGCAATGATATTCTCTGATGTTGTGTAACACATGTACAGACGTAGCTGTCAGCCACTGACGTTAAAGTCTGTTTGTTTCCTTACTTCTTACTTATTTAGATGTAACAGCCGAGCCGAGTACTCTAGTAAATACCGGAAGGACTCGACTTGTAGCTGTTGCTCTTGTTGGCGCCTGCGTCACTGGACGACGCTTTGCTGCGCGCGAACAGAAGTCTCGAGAGTCGCTGTTGACATCGTTTGTGAAAAGCTGCAGTGACGGCTGCCACACATAGCGTCAGCAATGACAAGAGACCGACAACCAGCGCCGTCTGGTGATCATCAGCTGTGACGTCACTGGTGCTCCTTGACGACCACGATGACGCTGCTGCACGCACATAGCAACCGTCACCGACACCAGCAAGCATGTCAACCAAACTGAATAAAATACTGCCATGCGAACGTTATCTACCGCAAACCGGACTAATTTTGACTACAGCATCAACGCACTTTCAAAATTGATGAGCCCCGTTCAACTGTTCTCGTCCCTTCACTTATGCTCACTTTATGTGCTGTTAAATAGCAGCGCTGAAATGACGCCAAGCATAACATGTTCTCACAGTATATATAGACTGTTGGTTGCTTTGTAGGGTGGTGGCTCTGTAAAAGACGTTTTAATTTAGCAGATGATCATGTTCTCGCGTGCATGTAGCCGCTGTCTCCATTGATTAGCAGCTTCGTCGACGATGTTCTGTGACACGCCTGCCCGTGTGTCACTGAGGCGCTACTTCAACTCGCTGCTGCCACAGACGGTGTCTTGTACACGCTTTCCTGCACTAATCCACAAATTCGGAGTCAACTGGGTTTAGGAGTTATATCGTTTCAGTTCATACAAACTTTTGATCAGAACTTTGTTCTAATTATTATTTACAAACATTGAGAGACATCGGCATCGCGTCATTTCCGTCCCTGCTATTTGAAAGCAAATAAAGTAAGTAAAAGTGAAGGGACAAGGAAGGTTGAACAGCAGATCAATTTGTGAAAGTGTGCTGATGCTCTTTGCCAAAAATTATTAAAATCAGTCTGAGCTTGTCGAAAATACAGTTTGCCAAATTTTATTGAGACATAGTGTAAATGGTTGACGTCTGATGTGTCTAGGCGTCATTGACTGTCGTCATTCAGCAACGGCTACAGTGCCAGCTGGACGACCACACAACACGGCTGTACAGTACATCACATGACAGCCAGTGTGCTGGATGACGGCTCGCTCACTGACACTCACAGCAGGTCACCAGCTCGCTCCGTCTGAGACGGCGCTGATCGTCTGAAATTCATTTCGGTGCCAATACGCGCGTAATTGCAGCGATTTGGACGGAGGTTGACACTGTGCTCTAAGCTTGTTACCTGCTGGTCGGTCGGACGTATTTCGTGCCTCTGCTGCTGCCGCTGGCAGATGAACGCGGCGGAATGTGACGTAATCTCAATCTGAGCGGCCATATAGCACGCAACGGCGGCGGCAGCGGCGGACCTAGCAATGGACGGCGGACGGGTCAGTCGTCAATTACACCAGCAGGCTGCGCGCCAGTGGGCTGTGCTGCCGCGCCGCGACGACTGCTGTAGCGAGCAAGTCACATTGACAGCGACTGACGCTGCCGCCCGCCGCTCACTCGGCGCCGACAACCGACATTCGTCGTCGTCGTCGTTGTACGTCGCTCGTCTCGGTGCAGCGCGTCTGTCGACGTCATCGTCTGCTACACTCTAGACCTGTGTGACGTCACGTCACAGCACTGCAACCTCTGCAGCTTTATTGCCACGCATCACTCATCACTTCCATCGCTCCTCTCCCTCCCTCCCTCCCTCCCTCTCTCTCTATATGTCTCTCTGTCGCTATGTGCGTCTTTCTTTGTCTATCTGGTATTTATACTTCCAGCAGTTGTCAAATTTTCTCCTCGTCGTACGAAGTGTTTTGTTACCTAGCTGTCCCGTACAGGGTCGGAGGCAGATAATGTTCTGAGACGATTTTGCGTTTGTGTATGTAGCTGAACATACTTTTACCACGTGCATTACATTATCACTGCTCATCATGGTAATGAAAACGGAAAGACGCACTGAAGATGATGACAACAAATGGTGACAGTCAACAGGGCGACTCAATGTCAACTGCTGGTGAACCAAGCGAACCTGTCTCCAAGGAGTCACAGCTCAGAAGCCTGAGATGCTATTGTGATGACGTCACATGGTACTGCGTTTGAAACGGAAGTAAACAGAAACCGGTTATTCCATACTGGCGGCGGGGCAGGTGTATCGTGTTCGAACTGTGCAAGTGAGCTCTTTTTGTAAAAAAAACTAATTTCGACACTGTATGACGCTGTGACCTTGACCTGTGACCTTACGGCTCCCGAAACAAATACACAGATGCTAAGGTAAAGATGAATCAATGTGCTCGGGTTGGTGACCCCAGTTTGACTTGCTGTTGAGATAATGCGCGGTTAACAAATGAACACACAGATACACAAACAGCAATGACAGTTGCGCCACCCACAGCGCGACGAACGTCTTGCACCGCTTCTGCCGCTGCTTCGGCGTAGTAATCGGCAAACTGCCGGTGAAACAGTGCGATAGACTATCACGTCGTTGCTAATAAAGTCGTGCAGTAAACAGCAGTGGCCGTGGCGCTCTGCAGACGAGGACGGTTCAATGCTGCTGTAGGCAAGCAACAGTCTAGTGTAGGACGAGACAGAGGCCACTGCGGGGCGAGCAGGTGTCTGGCGTAAACAGACGGCTATCAGCGATGACGAGTGTTGATGGCGGTGGGCGTTGTGTACCAGCTTTCACACTAACAGTCGATATTTTCTGCTTTGACGCCAGCCTCTCATCACGACTGACCGACTGAGTTATAGCGGCGCCGACGCGCTGCCCGCAGTCCGTCAACCTCAACCGCCAGGCCTCACCACGCTCGCCGCTCGCTTCCGTGTTGATACTGGACCAAGTTGCTGCTGCCGCTGCAGCATCTGTCCTCATTCGTCATCGCTGACTCTTCCTCTCCTCACTCACACCTCATCACTACTAGAGACCTCTACAATCGCCTCTCTCTCTCTCTCTCCCTTTCTTTCTGTGTGTGTGAGAGAGAGAGAGAGAGAGAGAGAGAGAGAGAGATGAGTCGTCATGTCATGCACTGAAACCCGTGATGTGAGAACCTGGTGTCAGACGGTTGACGAGGCTTGGCAACCTTCCCCCAAAGTGCAACCAAAGCAACCAAGAGCCTTTAAAGACAGGGATGGACTGGAGACCCCAAGAGGACCCCCTCGCGGTGCACTGTTTCTCTGTATGTAGACTTTCTGAACAACCACTCGCACTGCACCAAGTAACACTACATCATTCCTCGGTTGCTGCAGTGACCGCCAGCATAGTTCTAGGCTCGGGACTTGGACTAGCGGCGTATTTGATCACTGCAGCAGACTTGTCACCTCTCCGGGCAGGCAACGACATCATCAAGTTTGCTGACAACACGTATCTGATTGTACCAGCAACAAACTCAAGTACTTGCTGCAACGAACATCAACTTGAAACTGAACTGTCCAAAGAATTAGTTTTTTTTTGGGCTCGTAGTATACACGGATACCACACAGCTTCCACCACATGTCAGTCGATTGACAGAATTGAGAAATTAACTGTTCTGGGTGTGATCATTAATGAATATATGACTGCTATCGACCACGTCAGATGTGTGTTGTCATGTTATCATGTTCTACAGGCCCGTAGCCAGGGGGGGGGGTCGGACCGGTCGGACGACCCCCCCCCCCCCAAATGCGGCCAGGTCCGCTTTTTAAGGTCCACATTTTTGTCAGTTAGTGAATGGTTTCACTAGTGTAGTAATGTAGT
>Ga0049107_10000637_pt1 | contig 11076 bp, 3 predicted proteins | sample WorMetilPIANOSA1_FD_61187 | JGI IMG/M metagenome (GOLD analysis project Ga0049107, IMG submission 61187) | Marine gutless worms symbiont microbial communities from Max Planck institute for Marine Microbiology, Germany - Olavius ilvae PIANOSA.1 | ecosystem: Host-associated > Annelida > Digestive... | reverse complement strand
TCTCTCTCTCTCTCTCTCTCTCTCTCTCTCTCTCTCTCTCTCTCTCTCTCTCTCTCTCTCTCTCTCTGGATCCGACGCCTGGAACAGTCTTTCTCGGGAGCAGGCACTTTGCAGGGGCAGCATTTGAGGGGCGAAAATTTGGAATTTTGGCGTTTGTATTGCAATGTATTAGCGTAAGTTTATATTTATTTTTAATTTATTCAGCGCACTGTGTTGCCGGTTGGAGGGGCGGCACCATGGACCTTTACCCTGGGCGGCAAAAACCCTCGCGCCGCCACTGCTTACTGATGACTATAGACATGTCGAGTGCGAGAGTCGTAAATAATAACGATGATGATGATAATAATAATAATAATAATAACCACGACGATATTTATAGTGCTGTCATCATGACCAGGTCATTGCGAGAGTTCACGACCTGCAAGAAATAAGAAAGTATAGCAGAGAGCGCCATACTGACCAGTGAGACACACATGCGGTTGCCGAACTGCGAACCGACTCGCGTCTGCTGACCGCTGAAGCAGCGCTGCAAGTTGTCAACGAACGTGCGCTGCACGTCGACCAGACGGTACAGACAGACCGCCGAGTCGCTGGACGGCATGTCGCCTTCGCCGAGACTGCGCGAGAACGTCGCCACGACCACTTTCCGCCGGTCGCCGTCCGTCTCAGACTCGGGCGCCATTCGGAGACGCGCGGCGAGGTCGGCGGCCGGCTGGACGACAGTTGCCGCTCGGACCAAGTTATAGTCGACGTCGCCGGCCCGACAGCGTATCGGCATCTCGACGTACGAGTAGAAGCCGTGATCGCGCTGACAGACGCGCGCCAGCCGCGACGAGAACGACCTGGACACGGTCGGCGGAACGCCGAAGTTCTCCAGCGCGAACTGTTCCGGCTGCACGGTCAGGAAATGGGCGAAGCCGGCGGCGGCGAATCCGGCCACGTACGTGATCGGCAACTTCTCGATCGCTTCACTGCGCAGTCGCACCAGCGTGCCGCCCGTCAGACCGTCGACGTACGTGAACCGCATCAGCCCCGGGCCGCGGTCCAGCGACCTGCTGCTGACCGCTGGAACCGTCTGACGGACGGACGTCGACGTCGTACCGGTGTAGGTGCTGCCGACGTACAGTACGCTGGAGTGGCGCGACGAAGGACCGGCGCCTATGAACGCCACGGTCGTCATCGACGGCAGCGGACTGTTGGCGGCGACGAAGTAGTCGGTGTTGCCGCGACCGTACTCCGGTGACGTCTTCACTGATATGTTGGCTAGATCACGCGTCTCGCACACGCCCTACGCACACACCATTTCAGCATGTCTATAATGTTCTACAGTTAATTCACAGCGCTATTGATTCACTCCAGACCGTCTGTGTCTGGCACATCCAATCTCGTGTGACGTCGCGGATCGCTGAAAAGCTGAGACAACTTGTATAGCGAGCTTTTAAGTTTCTGAGCTACGAAGTTGTTACGTAACTCTTCATAATCGAAGATTACTAAACGATGATACTTAGTTTAGTCATTATATTACAATTGTTGTTAACAAAATCAGGTACTGCGAAATTATTGCAACACGATGCATATACGGTATTATTTTATTTTTACGTAAGTCAATTATAAATATAACTGAACACACTGTATTACAGACAGCAGACTAAACGTTATCGTTGATGAATCACGATGTGTCTGCTACAGAAATGTCTAATCTTTTAATGGATTAGCATCACAACATACAAGGTCAACAGCAGCAGCAGCGGCAGATGATGGAGGATGTGACAACGTACCTGGAACACGCTGCCGCAGGTGACAAGCTGACGGTGCTCGGAGTCGATTAGCAGCACCTTGTTGACGTTGTCGGTCGGTGACGCGTCGAACAGCAGCGTGCCGCCGGCGCTACATCGCGCCTCGCCGAACGCCTCCGTGCACTGAGGATGATCCAGTACCGGACCGACGACCACCGCGTCCTGTTCCGCTCGCAGCTCGTCCGCGCTCAGCCGGTAAAGGTGGTTGGTGGCGGCGGCGTACAGCGTCCGAGTCGCGCGGTCGACGGCGAGATGCTGCAGCGGACTGTCGGCGACAAACTCAATTCGACCGCCATCGGCGGAACGCGGGCAAGTCGCTGTCAGGACGCCGCCGCACAGGATCAGAGCAACCGCGTAGAACGTCATCGTCGCGGGTCGATTCTCGACAGTAGAGACAACAGATTTCACATCACACACTGACGCATACTTATTCAGACGATCGATAACAGACGATCGCTTACTGCGGCAGACAGAAGCTCTGAATGCAGCACGTGTTGATGCCTTTTTCAGCCACCTCGTGTTTCTGCGATTTCGTCGTCTGAGCCGGCGACCAGCCACGAGCTCAGTCAGCTGCTGATACAGGCAGTCAGTCAGGCCGTCGCGGTCATAAAACTGACCGTCGTAGACGAAGCAGCGATGTGGACGCCGGCCTCAGGGTGTTAGTCAGCATGATACTACGAATCCACTCGATCACGCTGTCGTCAGGCAGCCGCCGCAAGAACAGACAGACAGGAAGAGAAACGTCGGACGACGGTAGATGGGAAGAACTGCCAACAGCCTGACCACCTACACATGAACAACAGATTGCCAATTATATTCACCGAGCAGAATATACCCGCAGACGCTCCCGCATTAGTCAGTATACTTGTATATGGTGCAGCTAAGTCGCGTCACCCATAATATAGTCTCAAGCCTTGACACCATTCACAGCGTTATGCGCGTTTTGCAGTGGATTCGACGTAAATACGTAAATTCAAGTTCGACGCGATTTTTAAGCAGATCAAAGGCGTTGCTTTGGCTAACGACGTCATCATACGATGGCTTCGCGACAACGTAATTACATTTTTAATGTAAGACAGATGTTTCAAAAATAACGGACGAACAGAACTCGTCAGCAGTATGTCTACACTCGTCGAATCGTATATAACGACAACGTAATCATAGTCGATTCATAGTTGTAACCAACGCATTAACTCGCGGGACGAATCAACAGATGATTGTTTCCGTCCGACACTGCTTATGCTTCGTCGCCGGAAATTACAATAAACACTGCAACGGATACACTACCCGTCCGAGACACGTAATTAGAGGACGCTTTAATCTAACTTACTAGTCATTCTTGTAGTGAAATCGATGCGCTAGTTAACGTGGTGACACTGCATCGACCGGGCTCCTCGGGGGAGCAAGCAAGGCAATGGCGCGGACACGCGGATTACGGTTTACTGCGGCAGGATTAGCTGGAGTTGTGGCAGTAAAGGCTCCGCCGGTGCGAAAGGCGGAAATGCCGATATACGACCGACCGGCGTATCTGAGTGTTGATGCGTGAGTCACGGCGTGCGACTTTATCGTCCCGGCCAGTCGTCATTGTGTCGACTAACTTATCGCGGGCGCTGGCTGCTGCCAACTCATAACATTCTGGATCGCGGCGTCAGCGGGCGTGCGGCCGGCGACTGGACGACGGAGACCAGCGGTCCGTGAACGGCGCCGCGCACGTCGCATGCTAATCGCAATCGAACGACACGCGCAGCCACCTAGCGGGCGCCACGTTGGCGACGATACCGGAAAACGGCGCAAAATGACGTCTGGAGCGGCGCCAGAGCCACCGCGCGGCGGCGACTGCCATGAATACTGATATGATATCGACGTCGAGCGAAGCACGACGACGAGGAGGACGCACACCGCGCTGAACTGGAGAGAACCGCCGGGTTGACTGAGGCGCACGCGTGTCAAGCGAACGAAATCGATGACACCGAATGCATACAGCGTCCCGCAACTCGGCTTGACACTGCCCAACGCACGCAGCGACAATTAGAAGAGCACTCGTTAGTACGCATATTCGCGACAACGAGATAAATCAATCCTGACACGGCGATAGCGGGTGCGTCAGGCGCTCCGCAGAAACTTTCGCATTTCCGTGACGGATTTCTCGTGCCAAGTTTTGCCGCTTTATTCTCAAGCGGTGTGAACCTACCTGTGAGACTGTTGGCGCACTATCCTGCTGAAATATGAAGTCATCACGCAGCAAATCGTGACAATCACTAGTTTTGGTAACGGGTCATTCACTTAATGACAGCATTGACATTTACCGTCGAAATGTAGCCGCCCCTTCTCGTCATAACAGACCCCGGCAGGACTCGACCAGCAGAAAACTGGTTGTAACCTGCGTTTTCTTGCCCATCAACCACATTCGATTATTATCGGTGGAGTCGTCTCGTCTAGTTTTCATCAATAAAGAAAACCCATTTGGTGGCTTTCATGTCATACTGAAACCACAACCAAGCTGGAACTCGATTACTCTAATAAAATTAACGTTTGTTCAGTTATGAGATTCGTTCTCGAAGTTTACATTTCCATCACTTTAAATATCTCAAGTAATTACACTGCGCGCTAAGCTTAGCGGCGCAGTGTATTGCAATCGGTCCTGTCTGTGGGTTTGTTTGTGTGTGTGATTATGTGTTTGTGTACGTGGGTCTGTTACCACGATAATAATCGAAATTGCGTGCATCGATCCTCACCAAACTGGGTTTGTCGGTAAAGGTAGTGACCATCTGCAGCTGATTAAATTTTGGCAGTCCTGCGCCCCGGGAAGCGGGTCTGCGGCGGGGCTAAAAAATTTTGCTCCGCCTTACTACAGCCAGCGCGCAGTGTTTGCGTCTCTCTGAGCGCTTTTTTCATTATAGCATGAGAATAACAGGTTCGTGGAAAGTTTCGCGTTAAACAAGTGAGCAAAATTTTGTGCGAAAATATTCGCGCATTTCTGCAGTAATATCGCTATTTTCGTCTTGGGATATCCTGATGGTGGCCCGGTATATTCGTTTCTGTCACGCTGTCTGTAGCTGTTCGTGTGTGGTCGGCCGGCAGGCTCGATGGCGGCCATGGCTGGTCCAGATGGCTTCGACGTGACTCGGTGCGTGCGCGTGACAAGGCTGCAGCCTGCGCCCAGTGACCGACGCACGACGACGGTACATTAGAGCTCATCAAACGCGACGTGCGCATAAAAACGTCCAATCCGCGGACACTCCAACGACGTACGAGCACTTCGTGTTGCGTGTTGTCCGCCTCCTCCGAACGTCAGTCATCTCCACTCGGCCTCTTCCTGCTGCTGCCGCTGCTGCACCCCACCACTCCAACGGCAGCCGACGCCGTCCGGCCGCAAATGGCGCTTGTCATTTTACAGCCGCCCAGTTCGCTATAATCGCCGCACGCAAGACGTCCCGGTAGATAACAGACACAGAAATGGCGACGTGCCGAGCGCGAACTTCTGCCGACAGATCCAGCCGACCCGGCCGCCTCCGGCAACACCTTGCTAAGTTGCTATCCGCCTCTCTCTCTCTCTCTCTATGCAGCGCAACAGATAACCAGAGGTCGCGGCCGGCTGCCAGCATGCGGTTCTGTGTGCGTATGTGTGTGTATATGGATTTCCTGTCATGATAACGAGACAGTGATCGCCAGATAACGCCGTTGGCATCGTGCAGCATTTCCGCGTGTAATCCATCTCGGCGCAGCATTTCGTTCTTTGCCCGTGCAGTCGAGCGGCACGTGCCGCCGGGAAATGGCAGATCGCAACCCGCGGCGGGTCCCAGTGCTAACTGCCACGAATACTGTTCGGCTGTCAGTCGTGACAACTTCGGCATCGCCGACCCATCGGCCTCTGCACGTCTAATCTGGCCGCAGCAGCCGACCAGCGGCTGACAGCGCCGCATTGACCTCTTATACTCGTCTCTCTGTCTGTCTGTCTCTCTGTGTGTATGCGTGTGTTTCTCTTAGTTGCTGTAGGTTTGGTTGTCAGTATCAGTGTAAATAGATCGACTGATGGAACTGACCCGCGATGTGTCGACGGAATATGTTAAACCTTAGTCTCAGACTCAATCTCGCCGCGAAGTCACACGATGGCTGGCGTGCTATAGGCTCGACTCGTTCTCATCTCGCGCGCTCGCTCGCTCGCGTCAAATCGATCAGTTACCGCTGATGACGATGACGACATGCACGCCTTGTTGAATAATGACCGCAGCGCCATCGCATCCATCATCACTAGCACTGCAGCTGCTGAAGCCGGCGACTGGTCTTTCATTCATCAGCAGCGAAGCCACCGGACAAATCCAGCTGCTACTGTCTAGCGAACGACGTGCGTGAAAAACGAGAAGAACGCTCGGTAGAGCGCATACCCACAACGACAACACGGTGATACGATAATCCGGATCACAATCCGGGTCCTGGATACAATCCGAATCATTCTCAGTTAATTATCTTATATCCATCGTTCCGAAAGCTGTCCGCGACTAAAGACTCTGTGATGCGGATCATTTTCAGAAGTTAGGCCTAATGAGTTTTTCCCTCCCTGTCCCATTCACCCAGAAAATTTCATAGAAATGAGTACAGGACGGAGACCTAATCGCAAAACCTCCTTAGCGAAAGCAATATCGTCTCGATGGTTCAAAACGATGTGTATAGCTCCCCGAAAGCTGTTGCGTAAACTTGTCACAGCGGAATTCTGTTTGACGATAAAGACATTTGCTAATTTTCTGCAGGCTCGCTATTTCGGCAACGTGAGAAGACTGTCAAATGTTTAACTTGAATTATGATCCAGCATATGAACAGTGCGATGCTCAAGAAAGTTAACAATCGGTCACTCAGCATTAGTTTCTTGCGCTGGTTAGTCAACGTACGGTTGTCCAAACAACCGGACATGAATCATACCTTCGATAGTTCATTTGTATCCGCCGGTAGAGCCACTGTATGTACGGCAAATTGTATGCCCAATCTGCAGAAACGACCCAATATACCATGTTAGTGATCCATTCCATACAATATACAATAACTGCGGCCCACTATTGTACAGTTTCCAACATATGTCGAGAATTTCACACTCCACCTACATTTAACGCTGCCGCTGACAGTGCAACCGTTAGAATTCTGCAGCGCTGTTCAGTGCGCAGAAAACTAGAACGGGTATAGCTGGTACTGAAGAAAGTTTGATGATATGAGGAGCCTTTTGACACAGTATCAGCGTGTGATACGGACGGAAAATGCTCTAACAAACTGGAAAAAAATCTGCGCAACTTTTAAGCCTACAGGCTACAACCACATCAACGACGCTAAGGAAACATAAATTTTAGCGGCAGAGTGAGACGAGTATCTACATGCTACGGTCACATGTTTGTTCTTTTCTCACTATTATTGGAACATTGCTGTCACTGCAGGAATGCGTCAAACGCGCAGACAGTGACGAGTCCCAAGGGCAGCATAACAATCGGCATGCAGCACGCTAGAACACGCGCAGACACGCACACACACACACACACACACACACAGTCTCCCGTCTCCGGCTGCAGATAACCGCGAGGCTGATCACCCAAGTGACCGAACAACAGCTGCAGCAGATTTGTCATCACTGGGGAAGTTAAGCCGATGCATTCATGAATATTCAGGCACAGTCCAGAATCCAGACAGATGACTATGGCTGCCGACGGGCTGTGCACTGCAGCTAATACGACATATTAACCACTATACTGGAAATGTGCCGGATCGTCCGTGTGTCCGTGTATATAACATTTTATTTTGATGTATGGCCGCGGCATCAACATTGCGTAAACTTTGTCCTCAGCTAAAATTATGCGACTGTGAAGATTAAGCTTTGCGTCACTCAAAACTTCGTAATAAATTACGTCTGCTTTGGGCAACACGACGTTGTGCAAAGTTGTGCGCATGCGCATACGCAAATAATATATAAAAGTACATTTGTTCAGTCCACAACAACGCAAGTCCATCTGTAAAGATTACAACAATAATGGCCAAAAATTACACGGTTGCACGAGTTGGCGCTCGCTGCACACGATTGGCATTTGATGATTACAATGATGATTACAACGAAGGCGGCTGCGGCGGCCTGTAGGCAGACGGTAATTGCGTTTTGACGGCGTCGAGCGATCTGCAGCCATCGCGGCGCCGGTTTAGCGCAAACGACACGAGCCGGAGATAAACAGATCACCAGGCCGCTGGGAGGCTACAAAGCAATCGTTCGCCCAGCAACCGCCAGAATCACATCCACATGCACGTAGGTCTATATGCGTGCATTGATTCGGATGAAATGAGTCTAGAGGTGCGGATGTCGTTGCTTACGTTAAGGCGTTGCATCTCGTGACAACAAGAAGATACTTTGTTCGCGAAACGTGATGTGAACAGTCTACAGCTTTGCGCAGATTTTCTCATGACAGTGAAAACTCGAAATCGTATATAGAATCTGAAGTCAGTGAAGTGAATACAAAATAGAACATTTCTGCGTGTAATCCATCAATAAATCACAGCTCAGAGCCGAGTGAACCGGGGTATGGTAAGCTTTGTTCTAAGTTTCGCCAAGCATACTGATCGCCGCGCTATACGATGACGCAAGGGCCCGGGTGACGACAAAAACGCAGGACTGAATATTTTCCAATCTTACATTTCCATCGCCCCAGTTCATGCGACGCAAGCCACGTGTTAGTGTTAGTGGCTCAGTGGGAGGCACAGCGGGCGTCACGATAACATAACACAGACGCACGACGGCTGTTTGCATGTAGAATGGTCCATACACGGTGGCAGGTCGTAACAGTCATGTAAATATAGGCTCTGCTACTTGTCCGCTATGACGGCAGTGGATAACCGTCGTGTGCGGCCAGAAATATCCATCACTTCGCTCAACCAGTCGCGAAGTGACTACAATGTAGCGGTCCCGTTGGGTGGCTGCTGTACCGATTAGATACACGATTAACTCGTGGTCGACGTCTGCGTCGCTGATGAACAAGTTTAGACTATAGCTGTTTCGGTGTTTTATACGGGCCGCGTCGAATTTATACGTGCCGCCGCCGCAAATTATGGAGACCCGCCAACAAAATTCGACCCTCACGTCTCACCTTTCAAGGTCACTCAAGGTCATTGGGAACCGACACGGATCGATCGGCTACCTATGATTTCATATTGGTGATGCATAATAACCATAAGCCTATCTCCACACTACACTGGGAAAAGCCGAAATCGGGAGGTATGCTCCAACGTAGAACCTCCACTTATTGGCAATGACACTAACCCAATTACAATTATTACAGTTATTTCCATGAAGTGCAGTTAATTACAACTACAATTGTACTTTAACTAGCAACGTTTTGTGCATTAAAAAACTACCGAAAACTTGTCCACGTGACATGAATGCTCTTTAGATCAAACTTATCTTGTTCGAACGCAATGTTGCTACGAAAATATTTGACGACTGTATGTGATCATTCATTATTTAGTGCATCATGTGACCATATTGTTGCCAAATGAGCCGTGCTGAGTATGGCTGTATGTCAAATTTCAACAGAGCCAGCTTAAACCCCAAACACTGTCTGGAGAGAGTACCGGAGCACCGGTGTTAGGCCTAAGTGTTCAGAATTGCACGGGTCTAAAAATCAGATCATCAACCATTTTTGGTGCTACTAAATATTTTTCTCGAACAGAGTCGCAACTCGCAAACGGGTGGAACTGTCGACCAGATAATGTGGTCTGTGCACCGAGAGTGTCAGCTTTTTCAGGATTGATTTGAGTGAACGCTATTAGAATTTGTAATCCATATATAGTTATCCAATAGCCTATACTATTACTGAACTATTTTCGCCTGCTATCTCTACATGTCGTTAACATTTCTGTAATTGTTAAACGGTGTCAGTGGCCTTCGGGTCCTTCCGTTTATCAATGTCAAATAAGCATATATCAAAGTCAGCTGATTCTTGAGGGATCACGCATCCCCGTCCAGCGACCATTACAGTCCCTAAGGCAGTTGCGCTACATGTTTTATTCATTACTACTGCGTGGCGTTCATTCTTGGCGCAATGCAACTACTGATATACGCTGTTATGTTGTTGAACGTGCACATCTCCGCGAACCAAACTACGCACTCAGCACGACAAAGCAAACCGCCATCGCTGCGAGCCGGTAAGTGGCGCCCGTGACGTTAGCAATTATCAACACTAACTGCGCATTAGCAGACTTTGATGTGCTGCTGCTGATGCTGCTCGTGGATAGTGCAGCGCGACGCTGATGCTGCGGCCCTATTATTAGATTAGTCCGTGTAGAAAGCGCGTCTTCTCGTATATAGCTGCAGTGCGTCTGTGACTTTATCTGCAGAATAATTCATTACGTCCATATAGCGCAGCTGCTGCAACGTTTCGTCGTCCGAGTTTCAACTTGAAGCCGCCGCGCATCATCTGCCTGACAGCGTGTTCCATTAGGCCACTGCTATATGTATATAACGCACATGAAAGCTAACTGCGGTGCGTGCTGCTGTTGATCTACGCGACGGTGAATTATACATACAACTGAATAACGTAATTATACTGAATGCCGAGCTCTGCGTAAAGGACGAGACGTTCTGTTGCATTGCGTAACTTTGGTGCAGATATAAAATGAATTTAGTGGATTTTCGGTAAAACCTATGTAATCCCATGTTTGCCTGTCCAACAAGACAACAACGACGTTAAACGTTATCACTTATCAGAAGTCACTTAGAATATGCCGAATCAGTCTGGAATCCACATTGCATGTACTTAATTGATGATTTGGAGAAGGTGCAGAAGCGGGCTACAAAAATTTTTAAGCAGTGTAGACGTCTAAATTACCGGCAGCGTCTGAAATTTTTGAATCTACCAACACTGGCATTTAGAAGAAGCAGGTGTGACGTGATAGAAGTCTACAAAATTTTAGCGTATTATGATCCAACTTTACCCAGTATTTTACATCGCAACGTTAATAGCACCACCAGAGGCAACTCACTGAAATTGTGCACATATCGTCCCAAGAATGATTTATGCAAATACAACTTTACGGTTAGGGTCATTAGTCTCTGGAACAGCGTCCCAACACATGTAGTCACAGCAGTTTTTGCCAGATGCTTCTAAATCTTGTGTTGCGTTTTTGTTATTATGCACTATAGTGTAAGTGGGCGTTTACACGTTCCGATCGTCGGACCGACCGGTCGGTCCGACTGGTCTGTCCGACTGGTCGGTCCGACGATCGTATCGTGTAAACGCTTCGTCCGACCGTCGGACAG
>Ga0049107_10000636_pt1 | contig 11078 bp, 11 predicted proteins | sample WorMetilPIANOSA1_FD_61187 | JGI IMG/M metagenome (GOLD analysis project Ga0049107, IMG submission 61187) | Marine gutless worms symbiont microbial communities from Max Planck institute for Marine Microbiology, Germany - Olavius ilvae PIANOSA.1 | ecosystem: Host-associated > Annelida > Digestive... | reverse complement strand
GATGGTGAAGTTAAAAGGGAAACTGTTAGACATGTGCATCATACAAGTTATATGCCAACAATGGAACACAGTGAGGAAGAAGTTGAAGACATGTATGAGATGATAGAACAGCTCTTAGATGACGAGACCAAAAGCAAGGATTATACTATAGTGATGGGAGATTTCAGTGCTATTGTGGGAGAAGGTAAAGAAGATGGATATGTCGGTCATCATGCTTTGGGATATCGTAATAATCATGGACAGATAGATGATAGTAGATTTTTGCAAAAGAAGACAGATGTTTATCACTAATACCTGGTTTACTACTCGGGACAGAAGAGGTTGATGCACATGGAAAAGACCTGGAGACACAGGAAGGTATCTGACAGATTATATATTAACCAAGTGTAAATATTGGAATCACAGTGTCGCACAGCTGTGCGTACACTGTTGTAAGGGCGACACAGCAAGTCAATGGGAAATTGCAATTTTGGGGGTGTCAGAAGTCTGTAACCCCTGAACTGATTGACTAAAGATTTGACACATGTGATTACGTCGGTCAGTTTACCATGTATGCCAAATTTCAAAAAATTCGGAGGCACAAGGGCTAGTCGGCAATATGGTGAAATTAAACGGTGAAACCTTGCATACTTTTTATATATTTTTATGGGAGATTTCTGGGGAGGTTCTACAGAATAAATAGCTAAACCATTTCAAGAGCTTAGTGGCTTAAAATGTTCTACTGTCGGTAACTTAGGTTCCTAGTGGGCATTCTTTATAATGTTATTAGGGTTTACCCACTTTTTTGTAAGTCAAAGTCAAAAACAATCAAAATTTTCGGACTTAGAAAAACTTTGACCGAGGAACGCTAACAGTGCGCATCCTGAGAGTAAACGGCCTTAATACAAACCGCAGTGCTATAAAAGTTGTACGATGAATAGGCAAATAAGGGTCAAAAAATTTATTGGTACAGTTAAGTGTGTCGCTACTTGTGACACAATCGAAATTTAACCCGTGGAATCATGAAATTCGTCTGCTTGCCAGCTAGCCCTATTCGGCAGGTGTCACCGCTTATGCAGCATTATATTACCTCGCAGCAGCAATTAAACTGGCTAAGCGTAAAACTCTTAATGATTTCATTGTTCATTTGCGTAATATAATCCAATTTGTTCCCTAAAAATAACCGAAAAATATCTTTTGAAACTTAATACAAGAAAATATTGTAATTTATACATGCATCATTCTTAGCTACTGTATGGTGAGCATTAGTAGGATATACTAAATTTTTTCGTCTGCCGAGGAGTTACTTGACAATAGACAGATAATGGTCAAAATTTGCACTCGTAATCCAATCTATTTATTCTGTTTATTCAATTTATTTAATAAATATTAGGCAAATACATACATCATAACATGTAAATTAAAATCTTTCACATATAATTTTAATTTACATGTTACAATGCAATACATATTAACTTTAATCTGTCCCATCAAATGACTTCTAATAAAACTGCAAAAATAAATGTTAAAAACTTATCAGTTTATAACCCACTGTAAGGGTGACAGTCATAGCTCTAAAACTGCAAATATCATTTTGCCAGGACTCATGATAAAACAAAAGTGAACGCCCTTACGTCTGCAAGCGAAATGTAGTATTCAATTTCGTGTTTCAACCAACATAATGCAGTTGAATTTGAATACCATTTCACTTGCAGACATAAGGGCTGATGGACAACCTGATGGACAACAAGTGGAACAAGTGAGCCAAATCAGATATTTAGGTAGCTTAATATCAGAGGATGGATATTGCACAAAAGAAATTCTGAGCAGAAGTGAGATGGCGAAGAAAGTATTTATCGAGAAAAAAGAAACGCTTTTGCATGTAAAATGAATCTGGAACTAAAGAAGAGAATAATGAAATGCTTGGTCTGGAGTGTAGCACTGTATGCAGCAGAGACGTGGACGTTGATGCAGACAGACAAGAGAAGATTAGAAGCCGTTGAAATGTGGATATGGAGAAGAACAGCTGGCTTGATTAAGTTACTAATGGGAAAATTCTCAGTAACAACAGTAAACGAGGACAGGCAAATACTGAACTCTATTTGGCAAAGGAAACATCGATGGATTGGCCATGCTTTGAGAAATGACGGACTTTTGCATGAAGTTATTGAAGGCAGAATGAGAGGTAAGGTAAACCAACAAGAGGGAGGAGAAGAATTCAAATGCTACATGATTTGACAAATGATGGTGGATTTGTTGCACTGAAATGGGCAGCTGAGGACAGACAGGCATGGAAACACCTATGTGTTTGTGTGTAAAGTGATTAATAAGATGTCAAAAACCTGCTGTAGAAAACTACCAGTACTGATGATGAGGCTTGGAGTTCTTGAGACTCAAGTCTTGGTCTTGAGGCATCTTGAGACGCCTCTGAAATTATGACCATATGGTGTTATAGAAATTCAAATAATAATAATAATAATACAATTGTTACTGTTATTATTATTGCAAAGTCTAAACCTTGTCTGTAGAGAATATAATCAGATTCATAATTATACACAGACTGTTGCACGCTTGTTTTCTTGAGTGCTAAGTTAAATGGTGTGTAAAGTGATTAATATTGTTCAGAGTACATTGTTACACTGTGTGCTAAGCTTAGCAGCGCAGTGTATTGTTATCGGTCCTGTCTGTGTGTTTGCAATGGGGGGGGGGCGGCATGCGTTTGTGGGACGTGGGTGTGTAGGTGTGTGTGTTTGTGGGTCTGTTACCATGATAACTCGAAATTGCATGCATCAATCTTCACCAAACTGGGTCTGTAGGTGAAGGTAATGACCACCTCCAGCTGATTAAATTTTGGCCGTCCTGCACCCCGGGAAGGGGTCTGCGACGGGGGGGGGGGAATTTTTGGCTCTGCCTTACTACAGCCAGCGTGCAGTGTTGCGTCTGTCCGAGCGCTTTTGTCATTTGTCGAGTCTTCATCTCGGTTGGCCTTGAAACATGGAGTCTTGAATCCAAGCCTGCCATTACTTAAGCAATTTGTCAGTTACAATTACAATGAAAAAAATCGCTCAAAGGAGACACAAACACTGCACACTGGCTGTAGTAAGGCGCAGCCAAAAATTTTCGCCCTGCCGCAGACCCCTTCCCAGAGGCACGGGACGGCCAAAATTTAATAAGCTGGAGATGGTCACTACCTTTACCTATAAACCCAGTTTGGTGAGAATTGATGCATGCAATTTCAAGTTATCGTGGTAACAGACCCACAAACACACACCCACCCACCTACAGACAGGACCGATTACAATACACTGTGCCGCAGCTAGTGCACAGTGTAATAATACATGTATTTAAATACTTCACAAAACACTAACTGGACATATCAGTGCACAAATCGATTGCAGGATGGATGGTCGGGAAGAAGTCGGGTGCTCAAGGCACAGGACGCGTGACGGACATTGGTAAGATGTCTCTCCGAGCGCGTTTTTCATTTTTTGAAGCTTTGTGAAGCAAATGGGTTGAAAGTAAGTTGGAGTTAGCCTCTTCTGGCACATGACCATGCACAAGTGGCTCATAGAGTCACAAGTGAGGCTGCATGGAGCAAGGAACGGAGCCAGGCAACCTGTGCACAGGGGTCTTTGGCAGCTTCCTGCATGGTGACCTCAAAGGTCAAAGGTGAAGGTCACCAGGCCGCTTAACTCCGTAACCGATAATCACCCATATCTTTGAAGCAGGAAGGCCTACGAACTTTAGACTTGGTATGCAGTGCCTTGCCGTTTTGCCAGGGAATGAGGGAAAGTCCATCGGGACGTTTCCCGTCGGAATGAGATAAGCCTGTAGGTTCCTTAACGATGGGAACGCCCGCTGCTGAAAAGCTACAAGCAATCAAGTCATTCAGAGAATGGTGTTTGATTGTCTTGCCAGTTGCCTTCTTGCAAACAAAGCTATGGAGGCCTCAAGCATCAACCATTGAACCACAATGACATTCATGTGGCGAGCACTCTCCAGCCCAAGCCTGAGTCCGACTGCCACTCTCACTGCCTCATCATCTAATGAGGCAATTGGCAGGGCGAACAGCCAATCACCGCTATGCTATGTGCAAGCAGCTAAGAAAGAGGTAGGGCTATGAAGTGAGTTTAGCAATGTCTCCACAACAGCCTTCTCAGTCAACACGCCAGGGCGATCCCAAAATTGCTGTTTAGGAGGCAGGATCTCAGGAATGTCGCCAAACTGAGCCGACCAAGAGAGCAAGGATGACTGACGAAAATTGTTTATTATTATGAAATGGCTGACTTTTTAAAAATGTCCAAACATTCCGACAATGTTCATAGTCTTAAACCAGTGAAAAACGTCACTGACTAGTATATGTTACAGGCAGTGTTCGAAGTGCACAGACAGAACCATAGAGTATGTATACATCACTATTCGATCCAGAATATCATCCAGAATGCGCTGCTGGAATGCAGTCTATCTCTGAAACGGATGCTGCTGCAAGTCTGACACTGTAACATAAGCTAGTAAAGTGTCGTAGTTCATAGTTTCAAAGAATGATGAATACTATAGAACTAATTGAAAAAAATAGCTGTTTAATCAAAGTTGTCGTTGAATATAATTGAAATACACTCTTTTATACTTCCTACGGCAGTGTAGCAAAAGTTTATAAGTGAGATGGGCACGTCTATATATTTTCCTGCATCAGGTTTCTTCAAAAAAATCAAAAATAGGGCCTAGGAGGGGCGTTTTTGAAACAGGGTGTAGTACTGTGAAATCTCAAATATAAAACACATGCATAATACATTACACAGAGATGCATTTGACTGTCAGTCAAGGGTAAAATTAAAGTTGTTGTGTATAGTACACACCCCAGTTCTGCAATGTTGTCACATATGCCAAAGATGGATTGGTAAATGCATGAGGCAACTGTTGGCACAACCATCGGCACAGGACAGGCAACCGTCGAGGCAACAATTGCCTCCAGCGGTTTCTGTTTATACTAGCACCAGCAAGCGTGAGACCAAACAGTCACAGGTGGTTGGGTTGGCCTGTTCTAGTTGTATTAATTGGACCAGACCACTGTTCCTGGAATGCAGACCCCAAATTTTTCTGTCAGACAGACGAATTTGTGGATGTAACTTGCACTTCGGAACAGCCTACAACCCGGAAGCTTTATTCCTGTGGATAATATGCACCCCTTTCTCATGCACTGCAACTGAAGAAAGACAATTACAGTTAGTTACTTGTATGAATCAGTTACAGTTGAGTTACAATTACAATTGTGGTGGTGGAGTCGCCTGTCAAGGTCGATTGAATGTGGCTTCATGTGTCATGTGAGTCCACTAGTTGCAGCACACTGACTATTACAGATTTGACAGACATGAGCTGCGTTAGTGACGCTGTTGACGGTGTTTTCTCTCCTTGTGGTGAGCTCTCTTTGCTTGTAGTGCTGAATTGTGCTCATCCTCAAACTGTGATAATGCCAGCATAGCAGGTTTGAAGCCATCATGATCTTTCTTCTCCAACTCTATCTCAGGTTGTTGGGTCGCTATTATACAATTTGAAAGTGACCTTCAGTGAGTTCTTGTACCGTTTCATTGGCCAGCCTGTGGGACGTTACCCTTACTTCAGCTGCCCGCAGAACGTCACTTTTGGAAGTCGACTGTCATCCATGTGAACCATGTGACCAGACCACTGTAGTTATGCACACATGACTTGGGCTTCTATTCCCTTCATCTGACACCATTGCAGTACTTTACACGGCAGCCGATGACAAGCAGGCCACAGTCCTGCTCAGTCTCGACTTGTCAACGGAATGGCGTTTGACACAGTCAACCAAGGCATACTACCGGTACTCGAACTTCTGCAGTCCGGGTTCGGCGTTAAGGAACACCACTGGCCTGGCTCCAGTCATACCTTGAGGGCTTGATTCAGTTTGTCAAGCTGGGTCTGCATCAGTCACCAGTCGTGAAGTTCGAGGTCAGGATTCCTCACGGGTCTGTGCTCGGGCCTCTATTGTTTGCCGTCTAGTGCAGCCCGGTAGGAAATGTCATCACAGACCATGGAGTTCATTACCACCAAATACGCTGATGACATACAGCTCCATCTCGCCATGAGTGTCGAAAACACAGCTGCAGGTCTGTTCTTGCCGCGAGTACCGACGACATCAGAAGGAATGAGCATGCTGTTCAACAGTTCGCCGAAGTCACTGGGCATCCAATACGACCGCACACTCAGTTTTTCCCGCCATACTAAGAACGTATGCCGGAAGGTGCTTTCTCGTTGCAGGGTTCTATGAGCCCTGGCCGCCAAATCTTGGGGTGGCGGAAGGACAACCTTCGTCAAGTACACTTGGCACTTCAACAGTCTGTAATGAACTACACGGCACCATGGAGGCAACCGTGGCTGTCCACATCGATGTTGGATAAGCTGAAAGTGGCCCAGAATAAAGCGTTGCATATTATTACCGAACAGTACCAATCCACGCCTTTAGAAGCATTGAGAGTGGAGGCAGGAGTAGAGTTACTCGACAGTCAGCAAAAGGAAGTGCTCCGTATCATACGAGAGAGCTTGCTGACTGCCATCCGAGCACCTGTGCCAGAGAGCCCTCAATAACCAGGTGATCCATCGGCTGCAGAGGAGTAGCTGGCGCAAAAATCCAGGAACTGGCGGCTGCACTTCCCTCTGAACTCCTGCTCTGCGCCCCGGTTACATTAGCACCCTGGATCAGCTCTGCTGGCAGTTGTCTGGCACAGCTTGACATAACTGAGTCACTCGCCAGCAGCAATCAAGCACCACCTGAACACTACGCCTGTCAGATAATCCGTAACTAACTACGACATCGTCGTCATTGTTTACATGGACGCTTCTGCCACAGATGGCTCTCGGTTTGTAGGTGCAGCAATGGTTGCTACGACAAGTGATCCTGCTTCCCCAGTCATCATCCATTCAGAAGAAAGAAGGGGTGCAGCCTTCACTTCGTAGTTCGACGAGGAGAAAGAGGCCATGTCCGTGGCTGTCAGATGGGCAACAGTAAGCTCACTGGACATGGTGCTCATCTGTTCTAACAGCCAGTCTCTGCTGTGTGCAACTGCCAGCGGGGCTGACTCAGCTGTCAACATCATCAACCTAATCCAACAGTCACCAACAGATATTCACATTCAGTGGGTGCCAGGTCACTGACTGTGGTATACCCGGCAATGAGCTTGCAGACCAACATGCCAAGCAAGCGGCTGCCAGCAAGGATGACCCACCACGTTCTATCACTCTGTCCAATGCGGTCACAGCTGTGAAACAGCTGATCAGGGACACAGCAGTCCACCCTGTCACGGAAGAACCAAGGCGGTATACGACCAGTACAGCAAGTGAAGGGACAGTGCGAAGATTTCAAGCCGAAAGGATGCCATCATGCAGGCACAACTTCTCTCCAGTCACAGCTACATACTACGGGCATACCGACACATGAACAACCCTTCGGTCGATCCAGTCTTGCCAAGATACACCAACCCTCAAGACCAAGGTAGAAAAAATCTGCCTCAAGGTGGCCTCGAGACAAGGCAGTGTCTGTAGGCGTCACATCACTGGATTTTGTTGGATCTCAACCTTGATAAACACATCTCTATCACCAGTGCATCACATTCTACTGGCTACAACTTTGGCGTACTTGGCGTTTGCTGGACCAAGAGTCAACAGCGACAGTGTACACATGTTCGTAACATCATGAGTCTACTACTGTATTATTCTACTGGCAGCAGGTGCATCGAAGGTCACGACTGACAACCTTCAGAGTGCTCAATGGCGCCACCTGCATCATTACCAGTACCAACAAGTTCGACCGGGGTCTGTCACAGCCAGTGATGGGTACTATATAAATTAGAAGCTAATTAATTAGGTAATTAATTAGGTACCGTGTAAATTCTAATTAATTAGCAAAAACATGCAGCCAATTTTACTTCTAATTAATTTAAAAAAATTGTTAACTTTAACTGCAAGACAATTAGCATAATAATTAGCTGACTTAGCTGGCTGTAAAACTGGCTGGCTATATCGTAAGTGACCAAACAGACTAGATGATGACCTTGTGCAGAAAATGCTAATTGCCAAATGCAACGTAGACATTTTTGAGTAGTCTTTAAGTGAATTTTTGTGATTTCACAGACTGGTCATTTTTTGACACTTGCTGTTTAAAATAGAGACTAAGCAATGCATTAAAGACATTGTGCTTAGTGTAAACCTGGAATACTTAGCGGTTTGGAGTTTTGACATAGTTGCATGTTCTTACCAAGTAAATTTGTGAAGAACCACTGATTTCATGAAATGACCATATGTTAGACACCATTTATTGTGCTGTGCAGTGTACTGAGTGCAGACTGCAGAAACTGTGAAATAAAATTGTAATATTTTCTTTGTTTTTTTAGTCAGTGTACAATTTCTTATTAAAAAAGCAATTTTCGGATTATTATATTACCGTTGTTTCACTAAATTGAAGCATGATGTCACTTTGATGTTATGAATCTAATTCTAATTAATTAGAAGGAGAAACTATGAAATTCCAATTCTAAATAATTAGCAGATTTTACAATCTAATTCTAATTAATTAGACATCACAGGCTGCGCGGTAGCGCAGCACTGTTATAACGGCGACGTCAGATTCCTATGGGAAAATTTGGAACTTTGACCTCCTGTAAAATTTAAAGCCTTAAATAGATTGTCACAAAATTTGTCACAGTTGATTATGTCCACGAGGGGAACGTTCATTCCAAGTTTGGTAAAAATCTGTTCACGGGCGACTTCTGGGCAAATAGGTGAAATGTAACTTTATTTTTTTTCTGAGGCACGCGCAGAGATCAAACCCTTTGACTGATTTTGATGCATGATGGCTCAAAATGTGCGGAATCACACAAGGATGTGCCTTTTGGGTGTTAAAATATTTAATTTTAACATTTGACCCTATTTACCCCCAAAATGTCAAATTTTGCCCCCAAAATAGCAATTTAAAGCCAAAATGATGAAACATGAAAGTCCAAGTATATCAGAAACTACTAAACCAATGTACTTGAAAATTTGACACAATGTTAAGAACGTGAAATAGTGTTCTCAGATGCAATATGACGACGTGACAACAGTGAAATGATACATCGAAAACAGCAAAAATAATGAACGCTGATATTACTTTAGAAGCACGTTGACAGTGGCAAAGTGCTGCTGAAGTAATATCACCGTTCATTATTTTTGCCGTTTTCGATGTGTCATTTGGCCGTTATAACTTGTAGATAAACTAAAGTTTTTTTTTACATTTATTTTCATCTAATTGTCAATCACTGGTCAGTGGTCACAGCGGTTGCATACCGAGCTGCACTGGTCTCGACATACCAGAGCAAATCACGTATTAGCTCAGTCATCACGTTCGATTAATAGCATGTTCAAGATCCACAGTATCGGTATGGTATAGTAGAGTTTAACGTCCCACTCGACACAGGGTGAAGAGGTTGCATCTGTAGTTCTCATTCAGTAATGGAGGGCCAGCGACATAATAACCCCCTTCACCCGGGTTGATTTTGTTTACAATGGCCCAAAATGATATAGTGGAGGCAGGTATGGTATGGTATGGTACAAAAGTAAAGTGTAAAATATGCCATACTCCTACTGGAGTTTAGGCAGGGTGCTCATCTCCCTTCCTAAGGCCATGAGCCCGTAGGTGGTAATACCACTATTGTCTGTGACGCATGGCCAGTGTGACCCACGGTTACCTTCCCAGCCGCAAGGCATCACCGCCCATTGGCTGGTACCAAATTATACTGCTTGGTGACAGAGGCACATGTGTGTTAACAACTTGTCAAGGGTTGCACTCGATAACGGAGAGGCCAGGATTCGAACTCGCAACCTACTGATCGCAAGTCCAGCGTCCTAACCACTCGGCCACCGAGCCACACTGGTATGGTATGGTATAGTAGAGTTTAATGTCGCACTTGACACAGTATAGGTCATTTCAGAGAGGGGGGTGGGGCTGAGCAGTGATGTGCAGTTTTTGTGCACCTCTCATTCAGTAATGGAGGGCCAGTGACATAACCCCCTTAACCCGCGTTGCTTTTGTTTACAACAGCCCAAAAGGATGGAGCTTGCTCCTAACCCACGCTATAGTGGATGCAGCTAAAGCTCTAGGAGACTCATTTAAATTAGTTAAGCTAGCGCCAAAAACTGTAAGGGAGATGACTCAACTGCTCAGGGAAACATAAAAGAATGGGGACACACACACACACACGCACACTCCGTTTTAACGGCCATTTTTCCAGGTGAACCTGGGTTTAGCCGGTTGCCCCCTTAATTCTCCTTCTCCATTTATTCCTGGACTGTGCATCCTTTTGGGAGACCTAAACTTTCCATGTCATTCTTAACACAATCCCACCAGGTCTTTTTCGGGCATCCCCTCTGTCTAATTCCTTCAACTTCCCACGTTATACAACGTTTGACCCAGTCATTATCATCTTTTCGTTTAACATGTCCAAACCACCTCAACCTACTCTTTTTGATCATCAAACTGACCAGTTCCAATCCTAAGAGTTCTCTGAGTTCTTCACTTTTCTTCCTCTCATTCAGCTTAACACCATACATCCATCTGATCATACTCATTTCAGTGCGATTCATCTTCAATTCATGCTCAACTTTCATAGGCCAGTCTCACTGCCATGCATCAGACAACTCCTCACACAAGTAGCATATACCTTGCCTTTCAGTTTTAACGAGAATCATTTTCCACTTAGAATGGGTAGGTATTCACGGAACTTTTTCCAAGCAGATCTGACTCTGGTTGTTACTGCTGAATCACATCCTCCATCTGCATCCAACATATCTCATAAATAACAGAATTTATCTACCTTTTCAAGCGATACCCCATTACCCATATACAGATGCAAATCAGTATTAAGCCCATCTGTGATTGGACTATCTGCCTTACAACATTTGCAGGTGAACGACTGGCTTGCATTACGCAGACTTCCTTTCACTCCACTACATCATTTATGAATCCATTTCTTGCAACCATGACACAAAATTGAATTATTGCCAACTCCCTTCTTACATACACCACAGGGCCACTTACCTTTCTCTTCCAC
>Ga0049107_10000635_pt1 | contig 11083 bp, 8 predicted proteins | sample WorMetilPIANOSA1_FD_61187 | JGI IMG/M metagenome (GOLD analysis project Ga0049107, IMG submission 61187) | Marine gutless worms symbiont microbial communities from Max Planck institute for Marine Microbiology, Germany - Olavius ilvae PIANOSA.1 | ecosystem: Host-associated > Annelida > Digestive... | reverse complement strand
GGGGGGTTACAGTTTGGGGGGTTTTCTCCGGAGGGTTAATCTCCAGGGGGTATTCTCCGCGCACCCGTGCGGGGAGTGTTTTTGTTACTGACAGTGAGTGTTTTACCAAAAATTGCATACATGCCTCAAATGAAAATGAAAAGAACGACCTTTATCATTGTTTTTTCTTCATTTTTTAATTTTTTCCTTTTAATTCTATTTCTTTCTTTTTTCAGATCTTTATGCTTAACGACGCCTGATAGCACGTTTGTGTTTTGATCAAAAACGTGGAACTAACCTACGTAAAACTTGCTAATTATTTCAGGCGTTTCAATATTCGGGCAATCGAACGCAACGGTCTCAAAACTTGAAGTCATCTTTCCACGTAGTCAGACAGCCAGGATGCGTTCGCTCTGACCAACTTTTAGCGTGCAGCCACAATTCGCAGAACAATATCATTTCAGAATATAGGCTATTGCGACACACATAAGAAAACAGTGCGCTATTCACTCGTGTATAACACAAGAACACAACGGCCCGCCAAAGTGAAGACTCGTTCTGGATTTTCCCAAACAAATAGTTGCAACGTTATCCAGCTGGAACGACGCTTGATAGTGCATGGCAGCCACGGACTGCAGAGCGGCTATGGCAATCGCGTCGTCTGTCTGTCTGTCTGTCTGTCTGTCTGTATGTCTATATCTATGTCTGTATGTATGTCTATGCCTCTCAGCACAATAACTCAAAAAACTTGAAGTCATCGTCGCCGAATTTTAGCAACGTTATGATCTTGCAACGTCCTTTTGGATATGATCTTGGGTTCAGAAAGTCAGAGGTCAAGGTCACGTAGGACAGGGAGCACGGTGGTTGCGGTATCGGAGTGCCCGTCTGTATAGTGTTTAATTACTGACACTACGTAGACGTATCTGCCGTCTCGGTGACTGCAATGAAACTGTGCATGCATATTTAATCGTTTTAACGTATCATAGACGCCGGCCGCATGCCTGCGCGCACCTGCTACACTCAGCCTCGGCACGTGACTGCATGGCTGCTGCCGGTCAGTCGGTCTGGGCTGTTGAGTGCTTAAACGTTCAACGACAAGAATCGCCTAGAAACCGTTTAAGAAATTAATCGCAGTCGCTGAGTGCAACGAAATGACGACCGCACACGTTTGTTTGTGATGTTCCTATAGATTCTTGGCGCACCGGGCTTTCCTTATTGATGTCATTCAGCGTTGAACTCACAAACTACAATATAATGGCAGTGTAACTAACTGAGTAAGTAAATGTAGATTTACATACCGCTATTACGTTGAACAAGCCACTAATGCTCTAATTACGAAACGCTGTAATACTTGACTTGAGCAAATAAGCACCTTTGCAGGTCACATCGAAATTGGTGGTGCCGAAAAAGTGAGTTACACAAACACGCAGGCAGTGAATTCCAGACTTTGGACAGACACTCAGAAACTGAAACGAAGGCGCGAGAACCAAACCTGCTGCGAGCGACGAACATATGGTACGTACAATGAGACCTTCGCTGGCCATATATATATACTTTCATGAGACTGCGGCAGATCGCAGATGACGGCGACCGGCGACGTCGGAGATGGGGACTCAATAAGATTTTACGCAATGGTTATACGATTCGACTGCGATTTGTCTGCGATTCGCCCGCCGTTCGACTCCCATTCGACTGCAATTCTAGCGCTCTACGACCATTCGACGAGCGACGTTACGACCGTAGGCCTACCTGTACCTGTTGTGGGCTGCTGTACTGTGACCTAAATAAATAAATAGGTCAGCGTGACTGCGGCTAGCGTGTTACGTCACTGTGACCTTAATGACTTTTGATAAGCAGTCGAATGGCCGTCGAGTCGAAATTGTAACCACCGCGTAATCAGCAGAGCAAGGTAGTCGGTGCGTGGTGCCGGAGAGACGGTAAACTGTCACTGCACTCGCTGAACGTACCTAGCCCCTGCTAATCCACGCACTGCGGCAGGCTGCAGCCGACTAATTGGACAACTCATCTGGCTTGATTTGAATGTTAGCAGCTGTTTGGCGCTGTTCTACAATCACCATGTGACGTCGTCATCCTGAGGCACTCAAACAAGCCGATGCTAATGGTCGAATAAGTTCAGTCGGGTGCGGCCGAATGACAGTTAGGCCTACGGCGTTAATGATACCGCCAACACATCATAAAACTGTTCTTTGCAAGACAGGCTACTCAAGCACTACCAAAGCACGTTAATGATTCCATGCCCAACGTCTGTTTGTGAAAAATATCAGTTGGGTCGTTTTAAACGCGCTAAATCAAACGTTTAGCAAATTAAGCCCGTTAGCGCCGGCGCCTGGCTGATGTTTGCTAGACATATCGTTGGCAGACCACCCACTAGCACAGCACTTGCACACTCTAGCGCGCGCCCGCCCGCCCGGCGCAGCGTATATTTGGCGCCGCCTGTTGAACGCCGTTCGTAGTCGGTCGTCGATATCTCAGCTGTGGTCAGTCGATCGGCCATTGCGCTATATAGCGGATAATTCGCCGTCGAATCTCGCACGTGCGAGGTCGTGACCCGCGTGTGACCTCACGCGGTGTGACGTCACACAGGGATTCCCGGCGTGACGTCATTATCACGCGCGGAATTCCGATACACCCGTAACTACATGTTTGACTTCTCGGGTGGGCGGTTCGGAAAGTTGTTTTGTTTAACCTCCAATAAACCTCATCCTCAAATTGCGACTTTCTGAAAAATCGTCCCAAAATTTAAACGCTCAAATGCTGCAGAGTGCATCATTTTATACGTGTTTTATTCTCTCAGAGTCGTAGGAGGCTGCGGACATTCTGTGCGGCGTTTCGGTTTGTCACAAATTTACGTCGCGTGTCTGCACGATCCGTTGCCGCGAGACGTTTTATGGTCGTTTGGAAATCCGAGATATTGTGTTGTCGTTGGTTAAATCAGGAAGGGTTGGGTGTTGGATGAAGCCTGCAGCATCAAGCCCACCCACCACGGCTGACTGCAGAGACGCTGACTGGTGGCACATTGCGGACGGTTTGCAGCAAGGTGATGTGACTCGTGAGGAAGATAAAATCAACATGTCACGTGGCACGATGAGATTCAGCAGCAGATATGACGTTATCATTACCGTGATGGTCGGCGTCGTCTTCGTGGTCGTCTTTCCAGGTGAGTCAAACACTCCATGTCAATATTGTATTGTTCCTCTAACTGCACAACGTGGAATGGATATTCGTTCGAGTGCAAACTTTCGCCAAAGCAATTCCACCTATGAGCGTATATAACGTCCAATATTTATCCACCCTTAGGGTCCTTCCTCTGAGCGGGTGTACTCGAAAACTCTAATCAATTTCTCCTTGCACTAAAGTCTATCGCGCCAGAAAGTTGGTCTATATCCGCCCACAGCGTTTTCAGTTAGCCCGCACACACACACACAGACACGCAGTAACGAAAACAAGCTTTTCCGTCGTCGAAGGTAATAGTAATCGTGTACATAACAAGAAGCTCAGCTGATGCTGACAAACTCCCGCGACGCGTTTAGATATCAGTCAAGGTCACTAAACTTAGTACCATTCCACATGTTAGGTATAGTTTCCTATTGTGCAATAGTAACTTTGTCTTTAAGTCGTGCCATTTTTTCAGACATGCGACTTCAAAAAATGTCATAACCTTGAAATCCGGGTCAGAGGTCACTCGAGGTCATTGAAAGTGGTACCATTCGATAGACTGGGTATGGTTTCCTATATTAGTGTTCTATAGAAACGTTGTTCCCACGACGCACCGTTTTTGAGATAATCGACTTCCAAAAAGCCGTGACCTTGAAAACCGGCTTAGGGGTCTGTCAAGGTCATTGGAAATATCACCATTCGATAGAGCGCATATGAATTCTTATTGACGTTCTATAGCAACTGTGGCTCTATCTCGTATCGTCTCTGAGATATTCAATGTTGAATAATGTCGTGACCTTGTAATACGGGTTAGGGGTCACTCAAGGTCATTGAAAATGTCACCATTCGATAGAGAGCATATGACTTCCTATTAACGTTCCATAGCAATCATGGGCCTATCTCGTACTGTTTCCACGATAGACGGCGATTTCCGCCGAAAGTCGCAAAATTTTCCCACCCCTTGTATTTTGCGCCCCCGCTGAAGGGGTTCCCCGTGGAATTGGGTGTCGGTGCTGCGGGTCAAAATACTAGAATGATGGAGTTACCGGGCCGAGAAGGAAGGTTGGCGATGAGTTCAGCCGTGTGAACACAATACACCAACGTGACAGACGGACAGACAGCCGGACAGACAAACGGACAGACGGACACCGGCGACAGCAAAGACCGCATAGCGTCGCGCGGTAATTAAACACTCTAACTCCCAAAAGGCACATCGTTGCGTGATGCCGCGTTTTTGAGCCATTATGCGTGAAAAAACCGTCAAAAGGGTCTGATCTATACGCGTGCCTCAGAAAAAAATAAAAGTCGCAAAACGTTATATTTCACCAATTGCCCAGAAGTCTCCCTTGAATATTATTGTCACCAAATTTAGCATGTGGGGTCGTTTTGCGGACCTAATCAACTGCGCCAAATTTTGTTGATAATCGAATCATGGGTTTCGGTTCTGTAGAGGGTCAAACTTACCTTGCCGTTAACTTGAGATGTCGCCGTGAAGAGAGATACAGGTGCGAGCGAGTGAATTATAACGGTGTGCCGAGGAACAACGCACATGGCGGGCGTCCAACTTGCAACCTATGGTCGCGGCTTCCACTCCCGGACGGGACGTCACGACTCTGGACAAGTCTCACTCATGTGCCTCTGTTACCAAGCAGTATAATTTGGTACAGGTCAAAGGGCGGTGATGCTCTGCGGCCGAGAAAGTAACCGCGGGCCTGGTGGAAAGTACCGGCAGCCTACCGTCGAGTTTATGTGTTGCGGGCTGACTGCCGAGGACCGGGATCGGCTCCGGAATACGCCGGTATCGAATGAGACTACCTAAAATACAGCGGTGTTAAAACGGGAACATTTAATAACAAGCTGTGCGCGTGGCGACACAATATGCCTCCGCCCCTGCAAGTTGACAATATCTTCGTATTTATTCGCCAGGTGGCATCAGTTCCGGCATGTTGGCTTTTAAGACATCAGCAACAAGTTGACCTTTTGACCTTGAAAGTGGTGTCCGAGTCATGTGTGACGTGGGCTACCTCTGTGCCAATTTTAGTCTTCCTAGGCCTGACTGTTATCGAGTTAGGCCCAATGTACGCGACAGACAGACGTCAGACGTCAGATGTCAGACAGACAGACGTCAGACAAAAACATCGCTTAATGCCTCCGCCCTATGAGGCGGAGGCATAAATATGCTACCGTGCATTTTGCAACTAAAAAGGAGGCGATATTATGGATCAATGAGTGTATTTGTGTCTCCGATTACTGGTGAAATGCGTGTCTTGTCCACACTTAATGGATTCGACTGTCTGCCATTTTTAATCATCAGAATAAGAGAAAACATTCATGTTTTTTTCCGATAGCTGTTAGATTCTTCCCGCCGTTACCTTAACCTGTACCTTATCTTTCGGGGAGGCGTTTTACGCCTAGAGCTGAAGCTTGTCGTCTCGTCCCAGCTTGACGCTATGTGCGGCCTCTAACAATAATACTCTCATGAATGAGAGCGTTGGCAGTTCTGTTCCGCTTTGCACTGTCGTAGATATGTCGTAATATATGCTGGGTCAGGGTCAGTCAGGTCAAGCCATCAAACTGTTCCAGGCGCCTCCAAAAATTAGTTTTACCTTCCATTTTTGACACAAGTCTTTCGTCCTTGATGATGTAAACTTGTAGTTATCCAACAACAGTTTTAAATGAAAGAATTGACATTTTATGGCGGGTCAAAAACATACTCTAACCCCTCCTACATATTTTCGGGGGTCAAGGCCCCCCAATACCCCAATACTCCACCCCAGGATTTACGCCCGTGCCCCTTTGTCTTTACTGCTGCAGAATTTCAGTCGGAGTTGAGCCGCCGCGCGTGGAACGATGATTGTCTCATTCACCACATAGACGGTCGTCACTGTCGACGTTTTATTACGGTAGTAAAAATTTCATGAGACGCAATATTCTGCGGTATACGCAATTGGTTTTTTATATGTCATTTAGGTCACAGGATTACTACAGTACGCTTGCATTGCGCTATGCACAGACCTAGCCAGCACTCTGAAGCTCACTTCAGCTAATTGTAATCTAAAAAATTACGGATTTGAAAGAAACACAAAATCATTGATGAGCAGCAGAAGTCCAGAAAATGACCCGAAATGCGAAAAGTATAGGCCAGTATAGAAGGTCGTAATCCAAAGGATCTGTGTACTGTTGACCGCGTATGGTACTGCTTCTTTATATGATTTCTGTTCTGCGAATCTGTTATTGGTATAATTACAACAGCGTGTAATTATGACCGTTTAAAATTATTATTAATATGCGGCGTATATTAATATCAATTATTACCTCCGCCGGTGCTTGCGGTGCACGGCTATGTTTGCACATTGTCTGTTTGTGCGTCTGTCTGTCTGTTTGTGTGTCTGTTTGTGCGTCTGTCAGCATCTCAGACAAGTTTTCGATGAGTTCTGGTGAGTTTTAAGAGCCGGATGTGTGACTAGCACTGGTCAGCTGAGTAGATACTGATGCTCATCCGAATCTCAAAGCGGATCCAATTTTTTTAAAAGGAATTTTTACTATTGCGCAATAGTAATAGTAATTGTAGGAATTTTGCTGATAACTCAAGAAGTGATCGGAATTGGAAAAGTTATTGGAAAAGTTAACCGGTTCATTTGACCTTGACCTTTGACCCTTTTGCCCGAAAATGGGGACGTCACGTGCGCGAGGGAGCATTTTTCACCAAATTTGAAATTAATAACATCTTCCGTTCAGGACTATGTGCCCGAATGGAACAGAAGGACGGGGAGACGGCGCCGTTGTGTATACTCCATATGGAGGACCATTTTAAAAGTGTGGATTGTTAATTTGTTAAGTGTCGCCGATAGGTCTGATAAAGAGTGATGTCTACGGCGGCCGAGCATATGTAGGCTACTGGTGGGTGACCTAGCCTAGTGCCTACACTGACGACGGTCCGCCTCCCGTCTCGTACGCCTGTGGCGGGTGACTAAATGACCGCAGTGTTTGAACTCGGTCAGCGGTCCGGTCGCTCGCTAATAAACAAATACTGCTCGCTGGTGGACTTGCCAATGAAGACCAATGGACGCCCGCCGCGCGGCGTCTGTGATGACCGCAATGTTAGCTAGTGCCTATCAGTAGCGTGGTACGTCGCTCGTAACAATGCTCCGGAGAGACATGAACCAAGGCCCCATGATGCAGCATCCGCAGCCGCATCGTTCTCTTTTTTCTCTTCCGCGCTTCCATCTTTATCACCCACCCACTGCCTGCCCTGCCTAGCTGTCGTAGCCTGAAACTTGTTGTACAAGTCTTTCTTAGTGTCGCAGTCAGCGGTAGATGCGCGTTGCAACTGTCTACTGAAACTTTTCGATGTGTTCTTCTGGTGAGACAGTTTGGTGTGCTCCGTTTGCTGCATTTGTGCCGTGAGGCCTGGCTGGCGAGCCGGAAAGCTAAGCTTGTAGGAATAGAATAGTCTGTCTCCAGCAATCGATTTTAGCAGTTGATCACGGAGAATTGAGCTATACGTATATGCAACTGAACTAAACAAGTCAAAGAACGCGTAGCAGACCTGTGACAAATGCGTGCAGGTTTGGACGAGTGACGTCGTTGGCACTTTGAAATATAATTATGCTTATACACGTACTGTGTGCTAAAACGTCTTGCTGTACAAATCCTATGATCTGTATAATTAGCGTTATTGTATCGCGTTGGCCTGCGTTTTGTCATGCCTGAAATATGTGAATATTGATTGATTGATTGACGAACCATCCAACAATTGACGATTATAATGATATGCCCACTGAACACGTTATTTCACTAGAATATCTTACATTTCTTATCGTTTTATATTGTGTACTGGCTGCGTTCTGTTAGCTTTTATTAAACGAATATTGTATTGTATTGTATTGTATGACTCGCGTGTTATCCCACGTTCTGCAGCACGGCAGCTTTTATTTGATGCAGAATTTCAGTTCTAATTGATGAGTAAATTTCTATGCATTGGCGGCAAGTACTGTGAACTGGGTTAGGCGGTTGTCCCCTGGATTTTCTTTGTCCATATATTTCTGGGAGAATACATAGAGCTGGAAATCAAGGAGGCAACCGACTAATCCAGTTTTACCGGGATAGGGCCGTTTAATGGTGCGTGCAAAAACGATGTGTGTCGGCCAGTGCTGACGAAATCGCAATAGAAAATGATGAGGATGGTTATGAAACAGGCTGCATTGTCTTGGAGTCAAGACGACTGATACGTCCTTCAAGAAGTCAATGACCTCCCAGGCGTGACACCCCAAACTGGTCCAGAGAGTTGGTTATGATTAATTCACCCCCGTAATCCGCCCGCTGCTGTACGAAGCTGTTCCCGACAACGAATTGTCTCCACAAAACTTTGATCCATCCTGTGGTTGTTGAATGCTGACAGCAGTTGTGGAAACGGAGTCGGACGACTTTTAGTTAATCACGGAACGAAAACACACGTGGGCGGCGCCCCATGCACTGGTGAGTTATGGTGCTTGCATGCTAATTCGACGAGATGGAGGTGAAGACACAAACAGTGCGCACGGTGTATTGGACCAACAGACGCCGACGACACGTTCCATTTAAACGACATCAGTCGCGCTGGCGGCGGCGGCTCGGCTCGGCTACGTTACGAATGTTTGGTGTCTTGCGATGTCCATTCGTCATCGACGAGCGACGATATTACACGGCGCCGGCGCGACACGGGAGAATTCCGACCAACAGCGCGACGCACGCATCGTATAAACTAGCAGTTAGACGCAGCCGGTGCCTGGCTTCCAGACTCAATTAGCGCGTATTAGCGCGTCAGCCGAGCGATGTGACGGCAGTTTTAGAAACACCGATACGAATCAACCCAGACTCGTTACTTCCTCTGTACAAATTGCCGCCAAGTTAACTCTTTAGATGCCGCTACTGCCGAATGCCGATAACGATAATATCTTATTCGACAATGATGTCATGCAACGATCAGTTTAGTTATTTTTTCTGTCTTACTTTCATTTGCCGAAATTTTGTGTTTTTTTTTGTCTCGTGCTGTAGACTAAGTAAACAATTTTCGTCGGTTGGTGAGTGCGAGTTCGTCCATCCATACATAGCCTACATAAAAACATAAAAACTTTATTAAAATGAAAAATCCTTCTTTCATATGGTCATAATCACGGAAACAGCGCTTACTAACGATTCGGTGTAAATATTAATATGTACGCTGCAATGCAAATTACCTAGTATATTTTGTCGGCAGTATCAGACAAGTACCCCTCTCCTCCTGCCGTTAAAAAGAATGACTTTGCATTTTCCACTTCCGTTTAGATGCACAGTAGCGTGCGGGCAGTCCATCGTTCGGTCACATGCGTTGCATGCGGGGCAATTGATTATACATACGATATATCAGATAGTGCGATAAGCTAACTGAACTGACTTATAAACGCGCGAATGAAGCACTCGAGAGATGGTTGTTGTCTTTGCTGACGTCTATACATTGACAACTAGTGGTCATGCCGTCGCCTGGTATCAGCGTGGACCAGTCGTGCTCCTAGGCCCACGTGTTCACCGACGAATGACGACGCGCTACCAGTCAGTAATACCGTACAGCACAACAGATGATGATACGCTGCGTCGCGGAGAATTCGAATTATTGACAAACAAATTCAAAGCTGCGCAGTCGCGGATAATTGCAAGTAGCCAGCGAGATAAGTTTATTGAGTAGGCTGCACACACGACAGATGCGACAGTTGTAATACAGCCTGATACAAGTGTGACAGACGGCCGGCCTAGCTCAAAGAGTACGAGCGACACAAAATAGGCTTGCTTGAATGTATGAAACAAATGCACAAGATTAAGTGAGTTAAGTAGACTAATAAAGTATGCAGTAAGTAAGTATGAACATTTGTGGACGGCGCTAAAATTACTAACGACCGGTTACAACGGCGTCATGGTTTGTTTCATTCTGTTGTACATTCAGTTCGATTTTTCCCCGTTTTCTATCGGTTTTGTCGGTAACAGAATAATCGCGGCGACGCATAGCGTATAGCAGTGTTAAGGCTGACACGTGACTACAGGCGCTGCACGTCGTGTGTGGTATTGATGCGACTAGACCACCAACAGTGCCTGATTACACAGACGAGGGGCAGTTAGTTCAGCAATCTCTCCGGAGAACAATAGCCGCACGCACCATTCACCAACCGCCACACAGGGCGTTATTATACGCCGGCGGAGTAAAACCCGTCATGTTGTCTATGGACAATGAAGACACAGAGGTGCTCCTAACTCCTATAGACAATAGTGGTGCATGCGATAACTCACACAGAATTGAGCTGCATATTATTGTTTTAACTCGCGTATCTCTTTCGCAAGTAGTTTGAATTGACTTTGGATCGAGTTTATTTAGGTTGCTGTCGAACCATGTCCCTCCAGCCAATAAAGAAACGGGTCAACTCGGTAGATTTATTTTAACCGTTAACATAATAGTGTGAATGAGTCTTCCAAACTCGGTCAGTTGACGTCATTAAACAGTGCTTCCGGTTCTTCAGCATTGTGGACACGAAACTACTCATTGTCAGACGTAGGCTGAAGTTTCTGAAAAGATTCTGTGGTTCTGCCTCTGTCAACTTCTGGTCGCACTGGGAGTGTGCTACTGACTAGTGACTACGCATAACTTGAGTGCACAAGACCGTTATGCACGTCTATGCTAAGTATGCTCCTCATATTTCCTTGCACTTGAGCGTTGCCATGTGCACAATCATGCGCCAGCTTCTCTATTAGTTTCCTTTTTCCAGGCAGAAGCAAGAACGATATTCAAAGGCTTTAGGTCTGCTTCTAGCGCTGTAAGCTAGTCTTCCCGGTGGTCGCTTCAAGTGCCTAGGCCTAATGTTTGCTTTGCGCTCCGAGTTGGAGTTGGGTCACTGATGCGATGAGCCACAAAACGATACTC
>Ga0049107_10000634_pt1 | contig 11085 bp, 6 predicted proteins | sample WorMetilPIANOSA1_FD_61187 | JGI IMG/M metagenome (GOLD analysis project Ga0049107, IMG submission 61187) | Marine gutless worms symbiont microbial communities from Max Planck institute for Marine Microbiology, Germany - Olavius ilvae PIANOSA.1 | ecosystem: Host-associated > Annelida > Digestive... | reverse complement strand
GTTTAACGTCCCCATCAACACATTATAGGTCATTTCGGAGACAAGTCTTTCCAGTCAATCACTTGCACTGGTACTGACAACCTAACAAGAACAACCAAGCGACAGAACACACAAATAACACAACCTAAAAAGAGTCCCTAGTTAACAGCACAACACATACATCAAAAGAAACCTAGACTAAGAGACAGGACAGACAGAGCCTGGATTAGTCCCCTTTTACAACATCCAGCCAGGAAAGGGAGCGGGTCTAAAACCGTGTATTCTTACAACCCCGGAGAGCGCACGCCGCACGGGGCCATTTTAGACAAATCCTATTCTTTGCTTGCACATTTTTCAAAAAAGAAATGTAATTCTCCATCCAGGAACTAGTGTAAGAAACCATTATTATTACTGTTCCTCGTTACCTCATTCGTCGTAACAGTATATTCAGTCCGTGAGTACTGAGTAGCAACATGCGCCAGTTTAAGATGAGTGGTAGATGTGGTAGGTACATACTGATCAGCAAAATCATTTTGAAATATACTGTACTCATTTGAATTGTGTCTTCAAGCGGCAGACCGACTTGTAATGTTCAAATATTTGCATGAAAATACACTAAAATCACTTGGCGGCAAGGCTACGCCGGGTCATGCTGGAAGAAATTACACCTCCACAGAGCACCTGTCTGAGGGAGGGACAAGAGAATAGGGAGGAAAGCGAAGGAAGAGACTTTCTCAGCAACCTTTTGGGTGATGACTCCGCCTATGTTAGTGACCGTAGTTAGCTGGTAGTCGTCTGTAGTAATGTTAATGTTATTTATTATTTAATTGTATAAATGAAAAGAAGCATCGACGAGATTTATAAGTGGCAGCAGCGACTGCGTGCAGGGTCGTTGCAACGAGTGGTGCAAGTCGAGACGTGGGTGTACCAAAGCTTTGTCAACATGTCTGCGCTTGTACGACTGCTTCGCTGCAGACAGAAACTCGTTTACCCGTTAAAGCTGTTAGCATATCGTGATTTGAAAGCTGGTTGTTGCGAAAACGTTTTCACAACGTTTTCGGTTTTCAGCTGAAGACTGCATTTCGAAATTGAAAACTGTAAAGTGACTTTTCGCTGTTGGGTTATGTAATAACAAATGCACTTTCACTATGTTTATGTGCTGCTTACATTAAAATTATTATGCCCCCGCCCCTAATAGGCGGGGGCATTAAGCGATGCTTAATATAATATGCTTATATAGTCTGACGTCTGTCGCGTACATCGGGCCTAGTCGAGAACAGAGAGGCCCAGGAACACCAAAATTGGCACAGATACCCACGTCACACATGACTCGGACACCACTTTCAGGGTCAAAAGGTCAAGGTCACCAGGCCGCTTTACTCGCCGCCATGTTAAGGCGTCATGCAGCTGCAGCGGTCAGCGCGTGGGAACGTACTGCTATGTTTCGGTCGGCTCGGCGGCGTGAGGCGCTTCGGCGCCCACTGAGGGAGAAGAGGGGCGGGGCATATTGTGTCCCTACGCGCACAGCTTGTTTTACTGTGGATGGCACACGACGCTGCTATTTTAGATGTCGTTGTGATGATCTTGTAGCGTCTCTTCAGTGAAAATACTGACGCCTGAACGTACATCTTAATATGTGCGAGCCTACAGTACTGTCACCTCTCCCTTCAGTGCCCCGACACTTGGTTGAGCGACAGGAAGGGCATCTGGCCTGTAAAAATGTTTGGGTGATGATATGTTGGTCGACGATTTGACTGGAGCTTTGCACGTCTTATAGCTCTACCACCTTCATCGTCCTTAGTTCCAGTATAGTCCAGAATGGAGACATTCTCGTACCGGCTTACCCGGGTCCACCTGTAAAATGGCCGTTGAACGAGCGTCCTCTACAGATCTATCAGCAAGACGCAGAGTTCACAGTTTGTTCTACACCATTAACAATACTGATAGCCTATACCGGTGCATGGTCTACAGAACAGCGCAACATATTAAATTTGTAATTATAGTAAATCAGAAGAGGAAGAAACAAACTTGAGTATGAGGTAATTTAAAGTTCGGTGACAATCACACAGAACAGTTTTATTATAACGTACAAAAACAACATAAAATGGAAGTATATCTCAAAGTGCAGTGCGTCACCGAGGGACTTAATTTATTTATTATCATCCTAAGTCGATAGTAAAACATTTCAGTATCTCATCAGCGGGAGAAAAATGTTCATCTGTTTCACTCGGCAGTCGGCAACCAGTCGCTCGTACTATAATCAGCTTTTGTTTAATTCCAGACTGCCTCTGCTATACAGAGGGGCCAGGGCTGCAATTAACATGGTTCATCAATCTCCCATTAGTTCAAAACATTCCTACAAGGGATTCTTTTTTAGTTGGGCCATGGCCTGGTCTCGATCAGAGAAGTTATTCTACATTGAGCCTGTTACAGCTGGGAGACGCATTGAGAAATCAGTTTCGGCATGTATCCATGCAGCCACCCAGACTAAATCAGTCTTGTCTCCTTACGGCGGTCGATAAATGCGGAGCGACATGTAAATGGGTCTCGGCGGTGCGGTACGTCACAGGAGAGGCGAGATCTATTGCCCATGACATTGAGTCTGTGCTCACTGCCAACTCAAGACGACTAAAGAAGAGACCAGCACTGCTAGCTCATGCAGTAGGCTGTGGGAGGGTTTGCCATCGAGTACCTTTACCTTACCTATTCGTTGTTAACCCTACACCACAGATCCGCCAGTATCCCGCCTATTTTCGGGCGTTAGCTTACGTCAGTCCAGAAGTACCAGTAGCCTATTTGGGGGAACCTTATAGTTTGTGTAGCTTGGTCAGTTCTGCACGGCGCCACGGAAGAATAGAACGAGGACGAGCGCATCACCACGGTACGACGTAGCCTTTAGCGGTTATGCCAAGCTGTTGCTGAAGTCGTAACACTTTCTCCTTGAACTTGTCCTCCATCAGCCTCGCCTTCGATATGTCGTCCTCATACCCGTCAACACACTCCGGCCCTGTAGTGGTTTTCCACCCTTCCAACGTGTGGCCGTTCTTGTCTTCCGTGACCTTCGTGTTCTTCGTGCCTTCGCATCTACTACCGCAAGACGATTTAGATTTCTTCAGCCCGTTCTGTCCAAGACCATCAACACACTCCGGCCCTCTGTTTTTCCATCCTTCCAGTCCTTGGCAGTTCATTTTTTCTATTGTCTTGATGTTCATTTTCGTGCCTTCACGTCTGCCAAAATACTCGCTGGATTTCTTCAGTTCGTCCTCGAAAGGATCAACACACTCCGGCAATCTGTTTTTCCATTCTTCCAGTGCGTGATCGTTCCTGTCTTTCGTCACGTTCTTCCTGTCCTCGTATTCCGGGTCTCTCAGTTTCCGTGCTTCTGGTCTCCGGTCGACGTCCTCGTCATCCGAGTGATCCGGTGTCGTCGTCAGCTGACGTCCGGTCACGTGACTCCCCGCCGTCGCTTCCGGTCTGTCTCCGCCGTCGATAAGTAAGTCGGGGACGCACGGCTGGGGACGTCGTGTCGCGACGGCCGACTGTACTTTGCGTCTGGCTGCAGACGGTGGCGGCGGCGGTCGGTGTTTGGCCGCCGACGTCACGGCAGCGCTCACCGGTCTCATCGTTTCGTACTTGAGCGGCCGCTCGCTCTTGCACGACGATTCTGCACAACACCGCGCTCACCTCGGTGAACACAGTTTACCTGTCCGATGGCTACATTTACGAGTAGACTTCGATTCGACGGCAGTTCGACTGCTTATCGAAGGTCATTAAGTTCACAGTGACAACTTGGACCGCTGACCCGCTAGCCGAGACGGGCCGCAGTCCGGCAGTTTAGTGTAGCGGTAACGCGTTAGTCTCGATCAAAGCAGTGTTGCTCTACACTGAGCCCGGTTAGTAGTGTGATGGGTGACTGCCTTCGGGCAGGTAAACTGTCTCACTACGTAACCAGCCACCCAGGCCAACTCAGCCTGGCCATCCCTCCGTGGGTAGCGCAATCAGTATTGACGATGGTTATGGCCACTGCTAGAAAAGAAAACGGCGAGTTCTGCATAGCAGTAACCCCTGCGACCAGGACTACTGGTATACTGACTCAGTTGGTTAAAGGCGCTGGCTGTCAAATTGAGCCGGCCATCCGGCTAATCTGGGTCATATACTGGCTTAATTGGGTTTAACCATCGCCGGCTCAAAGGGCTAAAAAGGGGATGAGCTGCCACGCAACGGACCTCAGTGTCTATGCGAAATCTTCTACTTCTGTAGCAGTCTGCTCGTGACGAGGCCGTCGAACGGTCGTAGCGCGGTCGAACTGCAGTCGAATCAAAGTCGAATCGTATAGTGTAACCACCGCCTTATAACTGGCAGCGTTCTCGCGCTCGGCTGACAGGTTTCGTTACCTCTGAAGCTCACCAACGTGGGCGAAATGGGGCCAATCCCGCAAAACTTACCCTCCCATGTCGGCTTGTAGCGCCGCCGAATTTGGTAGCTTACATCAGACAGCGTAAGCATGCTAACTCGTAGGGCGAGGAGGGGGTGAACTTTCGCCAGGGTTCAGTATACAATGCCACATTTAGTAACTCTAGTTTGAACGTATTTAACTGACAAACAAGCGTGCTAACTCAAGTGTCCTATAATGTACGGGACTGGTATTCTGAGTAGCACTATACGGTACCTCATCTGCGACTGAGTGTGGGGCTAAATTATGATGTGGACTGCAGACTGAACAACTTTAAGGCCAGGGACAGGACGAAGCCGTACAGACAAACCGTTCACTACACAACTGCAGAAGTCCGACACTATACGGTTACCCCACGACGCCATGCACGACAGTCTTGCCTCTGACAACAAACTACATGTACATTAGAACCGAAGTGTGGGTATAAAACAAACGAAGTGTGCGGAATGACCTTCTGCTTGCACAGAAGGACAAGAACACACCGGTCAAGAGCAGTTCAAATCTGGCCTGCAAACGTGGCATTTTGTACGTGATTATGCTGGCGTTACAACTATTATTCGACCGCCAAATTCGACCACTGCCACAAAAACGAACATGTCAGTCGTTCGTCGTAGGTCGTAGACTATTCGACGCAGGTCGTAGCGCGGTCCAACTGCAGTCGGATGGCGGCCGAATCGAAGTCTAGTCGTACGAGTTGTGGCGATCGAGCGCCACAACTCGTACGACTAGACTTCGATTCGGCCGCCATCCGACTGCAGTTGGACCGGGACCGCGCTACAACCTGCATCGAATAGTCTACGACCTACGACGAACGATTGACATGTTTGTTTTTGCGACAGTCGTCGAATTTGGCGGTCGAATAATACCGGAGGCGCTACACGGAGAGAGAATTACGCCAGTACTCACTGGCGTTGTGTGGTCGCCTGGCGGCCGACTGATGAGATGCCACGTGGTGGTGGTTGTTGTTGCTTTGTTCGGCGTCAGCGCACACCGCCGGTACGTCGTTGTCAAACAGGCCGAACTAGGTCACAGCAAGTAAGTAAATCATTGTGGCTCGGTGCGATCAGCAGGTCGCCGGTTCGAATCCCGGCCGCCGCGCTGCCGAGTGCAACCCCGGCCAAGTTGTTTACACACATGTGCGCTCTAGCTGCCACCACGCAGTATAATTTGGTACCGGCCAATGGGCGGTGATACTCGGCGGCTGTGGAGGGCGGAAAGTAATGGCAGCCTACCGCTGGGTTTATTATGCGGCTCTCCTCCGTAGGAGGGGCCGCATATTGCGTCGCACTCTGTCTGTCCGTCTGTCTGTCCGTCCGTCCCGTTATCGTTACCGAGCGTCACGTCGCGCCACCTAGCGAATTACAATGACACACTTGTACTTTTCGGCACGCACTGAGGGCCGCATATCGTACGGCCATCTCGGCCGCACAAATTCTTGTTACTTCGGTCACCTGCGGGTCGACTGCCGAGGACCGAGATCAGATATACAAAATCCTACGCTCGTTCCCAATATGGCACTGCCTTTAGTTGGCTAACAAGAAATGTGGCGACGCTTCGCTGTCCGTCAACCACGTGGTTCGGCCGGGGGTCGACCTGGCAGAAACTGTCCAATCTCTGTGTTGGGTTACTGAGCCAAATTCGTAGCTCCGTGTCAAAAGGTGTAAGCATGCACAACGGACAAAACAAACAGATGCACGGATTTTGCGCTTTTACAATAGAAAACTTTATACACGGTTAAAATTACTCATTCCGTTCTTTTATTACACTGCGCGCTAAGTTTTGCGACGCAGTGTATTGTTATCGGTCCTGTCTGTTTGCAACGGGCGGGCGGTGTTTGTGGGTGGGTCTGATACCACGATAACTCGAAATTGCGTGCATCGATCCTCGCCAAACTGGGTTTGTAGATAAAGGTAGCGACCATCTCCAGCTGATTAAATTTTGGCCGTTCCGCACCCCCGGGAAGGGGGTCTGCGGCGGGGGGGGGCGAAATTTTTTTTGGCTCCGCCTTACTACAGCCAGCGCGCAGTGTTTGCGTATCCTCTGAGCGTTTTTTTAGTAAGCAAACAGCAGGCATAGAGCACTGCTGGTTCGTTCGTAGAATAAGTTATTCTTTAAAGAGTGAAGTGCAAACTTCTATAACTAGCAACGTAGTACAGTAGCTAACCTTGTTCAATATGTTCAAGCAGTGTTCCGTAGTATCGAACAAAAACACCGCAGGTAACAGCTAGAACCATTGCAAATACTTTTAAAAAGTAAACATGGCATGATAATTAATATGAGCAATGAAGCTGGAGCTAAGCCATCGACTGTGTCTTCTAGCATCTAGTACATATGAGTACATATCTAGGCAGATGACGCCATTAGCCCGGCGGTCGGCTGCCGTCACTTTCTTCCAGCCCCGAGGTTATCTTTCCAGTCACAGAGCATAGCCGTCTAGTTAGGGCCGACACTGCTTGGTGACAGAAGCCAGTTCGCGCGTGAACACTGAACAACCCAGACAGAGTTGCTGTTTGTCAGTATAAAATGGTCAGAATCTCTCAGCTGTGAGCATGACTCCGTAACCTTACATCATCACTCCACCGACATGTCACACAATGAACATGCCTACTGGCATAAACTTACGAAAAACAGAACAACACCAAACAGAAGAAACAAAATTTAAAAAAAAAATTAGAAATGCAGACAAAAGCAGACAGCTCGTGCAAAACATGTTTCTCTCTCTCTCCGTTTTAACGGCAATTTTCAAGGTGAACCTGGGTTAGCCAGTGTTTATTGAAGCAAATGATGATGGAGGTGGTGGTGACAACTGGAGCTATAAGTCGTGCAAAGTTCCAGTCAAATCATCACCACCAACAAACCAACACCCAGTTTTTACAGGCCGGATGCCCTTCCTGTCGACCAACCAACAGTGTCAAAGCAGTGAAGGGAAAAGGTGGAGTCTTCCAACTTTGTCTCTGACCACTAATAGCTCCTGGTTACCTTGGGGAGGGTTGCCATGCCTCTCATCAGCCCTCTGATGCCAGTACCCCAGCAAAAAAAAATCTGTTTATACGAATTAAATGGAACATTTGACTAAAAACTTATCAGTCAGTGTTTGACACTGTTGGTTGGGTGACAGGAAGGACATTCGTCCTGCAAAAAACAACAACATCTCACACCACCAACCTTCAAATGTTGTTCACTGAAGACCCGGACTAACCTACAGAATCAACAGGACAGTTAGACGAGATCGAAAGCTGTATAGACAGTAATAGCGTTACAGTATTAACCTGGACGTATTTCAGTGGATCGATGTAATGTATTCCGTCGTCATTTTCAGCTTGTCGCGTCCACGCCTGTAACACACCAGCATCTAACATTAACGATTGCATTTCATTCCTGAGACAATGTCACTAGTCATACGACTGGTACCAATAAATTCTCACTGACACATACGTTGCAAAATCACTTGGCTGCTTTTATTTTTATGATAAATAGCAAATGTACACCGTTACGAACAATTCTTAAGTGAAAAAACGCTCAGAGGCGACGCAAACATTGCGCGCTGGCTGTAGTAAGGCGGACCCACAGACAAACATACAGACAGAGGTGTTGCGCATGTGGGGCCATAATGGACATTAGCTGCACCCGGGGTGCTTACTGAGTTTGAACAATGCACCGCTTACTCCGCCGATCCTGAATCCTGTTGAACTGTCCGTATCCACTACTCAGGGACGACTACAATACACTGCGCAGCTTAGCGCGCAGTGTAAACAGTTTTTAATATTTGAAAAATTTCTTGTTTGAATAATTAAGGAGAAGCCATGGCTCATTGGACTTATGCAAGTTCCACTGTCAGCCATATGTGTGCAGCGTCAGCAAGGGCATTCGAGGGAACTGCTACTTTATTTACACGCCTTTCTAACGAGAAAACTACGCAAACCAGAAGGTATGTGCGCTCGCTGGCGATGCAAATCGGAGCCGACTCCCTAACCCCCACCCTAAACCCTAACCCTGAAGCCTAAACCCTAACGCCAACCCTTGCCCTTCTGAACCCAAAATCAGTAGGCTGCGGCACAGTGTCGAAGACTACTACTGTGTCGAGTTTCAAGTCATTCTGATGACCGGCACACACTACACACTCACCGACGACGCACATACATCACGTCAAACTAGCAGTGATGTGGTCTGAGACAGTCGGTCTTAGGACAAGACCGGTCTGAGACCAAAAAAAAATCGGTCTTGGTCTTGCACGCTGTGGTCTTGATCTTGGTCTTGTACACTGCGGTCTTGATCTTGGTCTTGGTCTTGCAGATCTGGTGTTGTTTTGTAAAATACGATCTTGTCACGCTCGTCGTCATAATGAAAGTGAAGGACGCAGCAACTTTTCAAGTACTATTTATAGTTTCTCTATTCTGTGTTTGGAACATCACTACTGTGGAGATCAACAGTGGCGTTCACTTAATTAAAAGTTAAATCTGCGAAGTGCCTTTGTTTACTTCCGGTGGTCTTGGTCTTGGTCTTAAGAATTTGGTCATGTTTACGTCACTGCAAAATGTATCGTCGGTGCCGTCGTACTACGTAGTCGTCGCCGACAATGATTTTTGCAGTCAGACTTGCAACACGGTACTCAGTACTCACGAACACGGTACTCAGTACTCACGAAGACGTCTCGACGATTGGACGACGCTGCTGACTGTTTGAGAGGCCGCGTGTCGGCTGACAACTGTCGACGAACTGTTGGCCTTGATAAAATCCTCTGAGCACGTACCGCCTGTCATTCGCATTCATCAATCATCATCATCATCATCATCATCAGTACCAACCTACCAAGTTCCCCATATTCAGTACAGAAAAATTAACGGCTTTAACCTGCAGCCTATTTTTAGGGTCAGTAGTACGAGGCTATATTTGCTGGGGGTGGGAGAAGGTCACGAAGATTTGGTGTTATATTTATTCATTGTGTGCATAGTATTTCTGTTTTTTTTTTCTGTGATTTGTGTTTACTGTGTGATTTTACTGTATGCTGCCATCTGGCGTATTAAATAAATAAATAATAATAATAATTAAAGAAGTGGCTGGCTCCCACGCACGACATCCGAAAACGGTTTGAAGAGTCGACTTTAACCCGGCCCTGCGCCAACTCTTAGCACCTCTCCAGTGCTCCATCTCTCTCCCTAACGTGCTCGCTGTCTGCCTCCACAGAACTCCGAGGTGACCACCCACCGTGAACGTTAACAAACACAGCTGTGGTCGGGTCACCGTGCGCTAGGCCGGGTCTTAGCGGTAATGTGGATTGCTACAGCTAGCTGTTTACAGACCGGATGCCGTTCCTAACGCCAAACTATAACAGCGTCAAAACAGAAATGAATGCACAGAAGCACGCAAATACAGGTGAATAAATAACGTCTTGCTAGAGGTAGTTAGCATAAATCCTAAACATAAGATATAAGAAAGATTACTTCTATTAAACTGGCTTCACAGGAGCCTGTGTGTGTGTTGCAGGAAAACAGCAGCAATTCAGTAAAGTCGATATCTAGCGGTATCAGGTGGAGTAATTAATGCACATATTGTGATTACAGCAACATCGAACAAGAAGCTTAGCTGACGCTGGCAAACCCGCGCGACGCGTTTAGGCGGTCAGTCAAGGTCACCATACATGGTACCATTCGATGTTAGATATAGTTTCCTATTAGTGTGCTATAGTTAAGTTTATCCCTAAGCTGCGCCGTTTTCAGACACTCGACTTCATAAAATGTCATGACCTTGAAATCCGGGTCAGAGGTCACTCAAGGTCATTCAAAGTGGTACCATTCGATAGATTAGTTACGTTTTCCTATTACTGTTCTATAGTAACTTTATCTCTATGACGCACCGTTTTTGAGATATTCGACTTGTAAGTATTCCGTGACCTTGAAACCCGGGTCAGTGATCACTCAAGGTCATTGGAATCGAGACGGGTCGATCCGCCATCTATGACTTCCTATTAAAGTTGCTCAGCAACCATGGGCCTATCTCATACCGTTTCCGAGATAAGCGGCGATTTCAGTCGAAAATCGCAAAATTTGCAATGAACATGCACGCTACCACGTGACCGGTACGTAATGGGTGTAAAATAATTACGTATTTGGAATCCCAGACCCCTAGTTAGTTATTAACTGTACAACTTTCATCGGGCTACGATGACGATTAAGGGTCGTTTACTCTCGAGCACTGCCATTGTTAAGCGTTTTCAAGCTGAAAATATCGGTCCTCCCGAGTGACAGGCTTCCGTTCCCGTTAGAATTTCGCAATCATGCGTGGTATTAGAAAACCTGTGTGGTGGGGCTAAAAGGCGGAGAAAAAAGTTTGATGATATCTTTATCCGTTTCGATACAATACCGGGTGTGACGGACGGACAGACAGACACGTTGCTGTAGCAAAGACCGCGTTAGCAGAGCGTCGCGCGGGTAAAAATTGTTGACGGCCAAGCATAGCCTTGGCCGTTCTATTTTTACTCTAAAACAGGTTTTTGGCCCTATCGTACTGCCAAATCTCAACCTATCTGGATAAAATTTTGTACACACCTATTGTTGTACGGAATACACTTGTCAGTGGCGGATCCATGGGGGGGGGGGCGATGGGGGCGATCGCCCCCCCCCCAGAGGCCGGGGGGGTAAATTTTTTTATGAGAG
>Ga0049107_10000633_pt1 | contig 11100 bp, 7 predicted proteins | sample WorMetilPIANOSA1_FD_61187 | JGI IMG/M metagenome (GOLD analysis project Ga0049107, IMG submission 61187) | Marine gutless worms symbiont microbial communities from Max Planck institute for Marine Microbiology, Germany - Olavius ilvae PIANOSA.1 | ecosystem: Host-associated > Annelida > Digestive... | reverse complement strand
CTTTGTTCATTAACTATTACTAACATATAGTCCACTGTTTATAGTGTGAAAGGAAGTTTAATTTTCTTGTTTTGCAGATATATCTACTGTGAGAATGTGGACATCACCGTGGACTCCGCTTTTCCATTGATGTATGCTGCCAAGAAATATATGCTCACAGGATTGGTCTCAAAATTTTTTGAAGAGATGGAGAAGTCCATCACAGTGGAGACTGTCTGCACAATCTTGGATCAGAGCATATTCTTTGCGGAAGACGTACTGAAAGAGAAGTGTCTCAGTTTTATCAGTAAAGTGGCCTTTCTCGTGTTTGCCACAGAAGGCTTTATGCGTCTCAATCGCGATATTCTGAAAAGTATTGCCAGCTTAAATGCTGTGCTGTTTACTGAGAAATGTCTCTTTGAAGGCTGTGTAAGATGGGCAAGACGTCAGTTGCTGGAATCGGGGAATGAAAATTCGTCAGACAGAGATATCAGAGACCAGCTCGGCGACATTCTTTATGAAATACGTTTACCGGCGATGACTTTGAAGGGTTTTGCGGAACTGACAGCCCACTCCGAAGTACTGACTACAGACGAAAAGCATGCCGTGTACGTTTTCATGGCGACGGGAGAGAAGCTAGACAATTTGAAATTTGTGACAGAAAGCCGTTACAAAATTGGCGAAAACGAAATAACGCGTTTAAAAGTCAGCAGTTTCGACCATTGGAACTGTAAAGGCGGTGCTGCGGTGGCCTTTCAGACAACGGTGGACATTGTGCTGACTGGGGTTGGCCTGTATGGTGGTTCGCATGGGTCTGTTCATGACGTAATGCTGATGGTTATAAAAGATAAAGTGCTATTGTCAAAGACAGTGACAAAGATGACGTCGGACGGAACAGAATCCCCTATTGGTATCGGACTTGACACGCCGGTTCTGATTTCTGCCAACAGATGGCACATGGTGGTGGTTACCATGAAGGGATGTAGAACTTGGTCGGGATTCAGCGATGTCGCATGTTACAAGCTGAAAGAATCCGGTAGCATAACTTTTCAAGACGCCAAACTCATTATTAGCGACGCCAGCTACGGGCAGATTCCGCAGCTGTATTACGTGCATCTGCCGCGACCTCCAATTGCACGTAACGAACAGCCTTCAGCCTGATAATGGCATCTGTTGTCTACTGCTCACACTCGACAACCAGTTCACGTGCATCTGGTACGAAGTCAAACTTGATGTCAGAGCTGGAACCTGGAGGCGGTGGTACCCGTATTTGCACATTGACACAGCTGTAATCTTGGCTGTGGTTTGTTATCTACAATTAAAACCTGAAAGACGTAATCTAAATTACTGCAGTGTACAAGCGGGCATATTTATTGTCCCATTGTTAGCATTGTTACACAGCTCACAGCTCTCCCTGTAGCTGGAGGTATTACTTAAATCAGTCGTCGATCCGCCATCCATCCCATCTTGGCCCAGAAGTTGAGGAAGGATAGTAAAAACTTCAAATTCAGAGGAATTCCCCATTGAATGTGTAACTGGCAGCACCAATTTAGGAAAGAATGGTTAAGATCACAGGACCGACGGAAATTGCGAATTGGGGGTTGATTTTAACAAACCGACCTCAGTTCGTCCACAGGGAGGGCCTGCGGCCATCTGTGCTGCAGATATTGTTTGTTTGAAGTAGCACTAGTCATGGTGCTTGGTAAAACCAACGTCAAAATACTTGTTTTGTTTTGAGGTGGCGATAAACTTCACCAACTTAATGCCAACTTATGATTTTTGAATCTTGCATTACTGTGGTTATGAACAGACTGATGTTGCATTTCACGAGGTATTATAATAACACCAGTAAGGACAGGTGGTCGGGCAGTTCTGTTGCTATTTTGTTACACATTAGTTCAGGTACGTGCTATATGATGCTTGCCAAAATTATTTTCTCCGTGACTTGTCAGAACTACGTTTTGTTTTGATAAAGGGTGCAGGTTTCTTTTCTTCACAGTGCAGAATTCAAAAAACCTTTCAGCAGCCCGGGCTTCGAGATGCTACAGCACTACCACATGCCATGGAGCTGGTTTAGTCTAGTTTAATGTAATTTGTAATTAGTTGTAATCTTTTGTCTTAATAAATTCTTAATATTAGTGTAGTTGACTCGGCTGTATTTATTGTTTTTAAGCCCCCGCCCCTTGGGTGGGGGCATTAAGCGATGATGCTGTCTGACGTCGGTCTGTCTGTCGCGTACATCAGGCCTAAGTCGAGAACAGAGGCTTAGGAAGACTAAAATTGGTACAGAGGTAGCCCACGTCACACATGACTCGAACACCACTTTCAAGGTCAAAGGTCACGGGCGGGGGCATATTGTGGCGGCCTCCCTCCTACAGCTTGTTTTATAATTCAGTTCGTTTCTTTGCTGTTTTATTGGCAGCCAGATCAATTGACTTCTAGCCTTTCTGATAGTGCTAACCTTTAAATGTGATGATGAACGTGGTGGTGGTGTCTCTACCACTTGTTTGACCCTTTACAAAATCCTAGACCCGCCACTGCATCACTGACCTGTACAGTAGATTCAGAATGAAGTAACAACGTTGAAGCAACTAACAACAGTGATCAATACGAACATTCACACCGCCCGTAATTTGTACATTCAAGCTAATTACGGCACAACTTTGAACTTAGTCTAGCATTGCAGTTATTCAAAACGGAGGATAAAAGTAAAAAACAATGCATTTGACTAGTCCTACATCAGCTCAAACTGTCGGCGAATTTTGACCTTAATTACAACGTCTGTGGTGACAGCTAACAGCAGTAATAAGTGACAAAGTTGACAGTGACTCGATAACATATTGACAATATACTGCTGTAGACTGCAACACACTGCCTTCAGCATTTGGTGTAGTTTAACACTACCATTTAAGGCGCGTGACAGGAATATGCATTGTTTTTTCGGGGGGGGGGGGCGCGATTCCTAAACATATGATTGATACGAAAGAGATATTTTGTGATCAGTCTCTAAAGTACACGAGAGCAATGATATATTGCTTTGAATATGCATCCCATGTCGAATCCTGTCGAAAATTCCGTCTGCTACTGTCATGATGATTGATGATTGGATGTATGAAGGCATCCAGTCTGTAAAAATAGAGAACATTGTGGCGCATAGCTTGATATTATAATCCAAACTGACTATTTCCAGGTACAACAATTCCTGCATTTCTTTTCCTTGTATGACCTGAGCATTCTCGCTCGACTAACTTCACCAAATGTTCATTAAAAATTCTCCATCAGCCACGTAATAGACTGATCCTCACACATCTGGTGCACACTTTACCTTTTAATTCTAATGATAATCCTTTCCCAGTTAATGTGCAGCAAGTATTACAAGAAGCTCAGCTGATGCTGACAAACCCACGCGACGCAATGTTAGATATATAATCGGGTCAGTGGTTTGGTTTCCTATTAGAGTTCTATAGAAACTGTCACTAAAACACTTTTTTGAGATTCACCTTCGAAAAATACAGTGACCTTGAAACCGGGTTTAGGGGTCTCTGAAGGTCATTGAAAATTTGATACATCACGTATGAATTCCTATTGATGTTCATTGGACCTATGGATCTATATCATGCCTTTTCGGAGATATTCAACGTTGAAAATATCGCGACTTTGAAATCTCGGTCAAGGGTTAATCAAGGTAATTGAAAATGGTAACATTCGATAGACTGGGTATGGTTTTCTATTAGTGTTCTATAGTAACTCTGTCCCTAAGATATTGAGATATTAAACTTTGAAAAATGTTGCGACTTTCAAAACCGGGTTAGAGATTACTCACGGTCATTGAAAATGATACCTTTCGATAGACTGTCTATGACGTTCTATAGTAACTATGGCTCTATCTGGTGTCGTTTCTGAGAGCTTAATATTTGTGCAGATTCGCATTTCCTCCCACCCCTCCTTTATTTGACGCCCCGTGGTGGAGAACCCCGTCAAAATTTCCTAACGATCTTTGGTGTGTAAAAACTATAATGATGGGATGGGGCTATCAGATGGTCAAAGAAGTTCCAGGGTAGGTTTAGCCGTTTAGACCCAATACCCAATCCGTGGCATATGCAGAGCGTCGCGCAGGTTAAAACGGAAATTTTTACCACGCTGTGATGATAACTATTATCAATAACAAAATAGTTCTAGCTCAACGGTTAAAGCACTGGAGTTCCGTATATCGATACTGGGTTTGACTCGCAGCGGCAGAATCCACATGAGTCGGAGGTGGCATAAGGTCATTTGGCCGACATTGTTCTCGTGCACCAGAACAATCTCAAGTTTTCATGCGGGCACTGAGCATGTGTCTGAGCCTTCCTAATGAAGCAGTAAAGGTAAAGGTAAAGGTAGTTCCATACTCGAAACGAGCATAGGGTTCCGGACCAGGTCCTCAGCAGTCAGCCCGCAGGTGACCATAGCCATAAACCCGGCGTAGGCTGCCATTACTTTCCGCCATGCCCGCGGTTACCCAGCTGCCGAGCATCACCGCCCCGTTGGCCGGCAACAAATTATACTGCTTGGAGACAGAGGCACGTGTGTAAACAACTTGCCCAGGGTTGCACTTGGTAACGTGGCAGCCGGGGTTCAAACCTGCGACGGTGCGACCTATTAATCGCAAGTCCAGCTCAAGAGGGGCCACACGATGTTAAAGGGCCTCAAATTTGCAGTATACAGTAACTAGAATCACTCAGTGACTGAAAAACCTCCACCAAGACAGCTGTGTTCGTGCAAATTTCTTACTATATGCACTATCCTTCAAAAAATTCACGATCTGGACCATGATCAGCTAGATCAGCACCAAAATGGAATGATTTGTTAGTGAGATAAGAATATATAAAAATTCATAATTCATATTTGTAATTAATTCGAATTCACAAGAATTCGTTGACAGCAAAATTCTTTGAATTGCCCCTACCTTGCAAATGTACAAATTCCTTTAAAAACTCTTGTATCTGTATAGTGATCTGGTCAACACAAAATCTGTTATTAGTTGCACATCCCAACCTCCCTCCCCCCAGTTTTTTTTTATCAAAATTTGTTGATGACTTTTGAGTTATTCTAAAGAGACATAGAAAAACACGAAGGGATAACCTTGGCAGAGGTAATAAAAAGTCAACGGTCGTGCAACTATTTGATGACATAACGTCGTCATTGTCTGCAGTACTGATGTCAGATCCATATTGCGCTGTCATCATCAGCAGCCACCCAGGTATCACAGGTAAAAATTAATTCATTAACGACGACCCATTGCTGCTGATCTCGGCATGCAAGTTGTCGGACGCAACTCTACACACACAGCATGATACATTGACAAATGTGATGACAACTTCAACGTGTTACTGTTATACACCGCACACGTGTTGTCCTTGAACATATACCAACCAGAATGTACAACTCTTCCTTCAGTGCTTCGACTCTGTTGGTCTGTCGACAGGAAGGGCATTCGGCCTGTAAAAAGCTGGGTGTTGGTTTGTTGATGGTGACAATTTGACTGGAGCTTTACATAACTTATAGCTCACTACCACCTCCATCATCTTTAGCTCTCATAAAATCCACAATGGAGCCAGGTGCACTTGGAAAATGGCTGTACTTAAAACGAACAGAGAACCAGAATGTACAACAATCCGTCTGATAGCCCAGGTGAGCTTGGAGTAAGCAAGTCCATGGAATGTGATACTTATATCAATATTTTACACTTAATCACTCCGGTACGGTTTATGCCGTCTCGCCTTAGCCTCAAGTTGAACAAAAATAGGCAACAGACCTGGGTTGACCATGCTCGAGTGACCACTGTGTGTAGCAATGACTGTTCGGTCATTCATCAGACCTATCTCTTGTTCTTCTGCATCACTTTACCACGGCAACAACAACCAACACCATCACTGTAAACTGTCAAAATATAATGTACCATTTAATAAAATCTACTGCTATTACTACTTTCCGTTTTGCCCCGTGCGCGCTCCGGCACCCAGACGCAATTGAGGCCCTTTTTACCTCGACCGCCCCGAGCGGGCTCCAGGGTTGTAAGAATAGACCCGTTCCGTTTCCTGGCCGGATGTCGTAAAAGGCAACTAAACCAGGCTCTGTCTGTCCTGTCTCTTAGCCTAGGTTTTTAAAAATGTTCTGTGCTGTTAACTAGGGCCACTTTTTGTGTTGTGTCATGTGTGTTTATTTGTGTTCTGTCTCTTGGTTGTTCCGGTTAGGTTGTCAGTACCAGTGCCAGTGATTTACCGGAAAGTCTAGTCTCCGAAATGACCAGTAATGTGTTGACGGGGACGTTAAACCTACTACTGACACTCACTACTTTCAGTGTCTTTAACTGGTAAATTTTCCACAGACTACTCCAGATTCTGGGGTTCGGCAACAGGAAGGGCATCAGGCCTGTAAAAAATTAGATGTTGGTTTGTTGGTGGTGACGACTCGACTGGAGCTTTGCACGCCTTACAGCTCCAGTTGTCGGCGCCATCTCCATCATCCTTAACTTCAATAAAATCCAGAATGGAGACATTCCGGTACTGGTTATAATTTCTATCGTACACACCGTGGATGGTGATGACTCACTTCTGGTACTGGCTGCTTACTGGGGTTGTCATGAAAAATGGTCGTTAAACGAAGTGTTGCTGTTGTTGCTGAGAGCCTTGACAGACTTGGGCTCGTGCATAGTTCACTCAAGCCTTGTCTGAGATCACCCACGTAGGCCTACACGCTGGCAATTAAAATGGCAGTCAGAGCAACGGGATTTTAATATAACTATATATATATAATTAAATTTTCAAATTTATAAAACATTACTTTTTGATCACGATTACATTTATTCATCTTTCATTAAGCCTTGTAGTTGGGCGTCCTCTCTGACGACAGTACATGTATTTGGTTCTAGCAAACGATTTTTTTTGTTTACAAATACAATTTAACTTAATGAAGCGAACAGTCTCAGTTTTCACAGTGTAATTTGAACTTAGGAGTATGCGAACAATCTTCTTTGCCAGTAATGTCAAACGAGTTAGTAAAAGTAATTGGTAAAAATTTTGTTAATAACTGATGCCCTCCAGTGCATTAACACTGTTGGTTGGGCGACAGGAAGGGCATCCGGCCTGTAAAAAGCTGGGTAATGGTTTGTTAGTGGTGACAATTTGACTGGAGCTTTGCATGTTTTATAGCTCCATTTATCACCACTGCTTCCATCATCCTTAGCTCCAATAAAACTGGCTAACCCAGGTTCAGTAGTAGCAGCACAGTAGGAAGCGTACATGATGGCTGTAGTGTGGGTGGAAGTCAGCTCGTGTTGGTTGACATCAGTGAAGACGATCGTATGACACGTGGCAGAGACTGATGATGTACGCAATGCCATGTTGACAGTTCCGTTGTACACAAGCAGGTCGTCCACCAATAGCTGTGTTGTGATAGAATAACACGACACACTCCAAGAACGTGCAAATAACAAACGCTGAGCTGGAGACGTAGGAAACATCGATGGTTAAAGTTACTAATGAGGAAGTTCTCAGGAGAGTAAATGAAGACAGGCAAATAATGAACAGGCAAATAATGAACTCTATTTGGAAAAGGAAACATCGATGGATTGGCCATGTTTTGAGACTTTTGCATGTAATTACTGAAGGCAGAATGAAAGGTAAATCTACAACAGAGAGGAGAAGAATTCAAATGCTACATGATTTAGCAAAAAGATGGTGGCTTTGTTGCACTCAAACAGGCAGCTGAGGACAGATAGGGATGAAGACACAGAGAAAGGATGTCAAAAACCTGCTGTATAGTAGAAGTTAGTTATATATATATAGTTACTTAGTTGGTGTTTTACGGGCACTCTCAGCACAAATAGGCTATATCATGCCACAGAAGTAGGAAATGTATCACACAGGGCAGGGGACAACACAAATATCATGCAATAAAACAATGAAAGAATAGAACAAACCAACACAATCATAAGCTCTCTTCGGCCTGGGCTTTATGGAGACAATCCCCTCGCCATGCTTAGGCTTCCTCAGAGGGATCTTTCTATCCAATCACTTGGCAAGTACAGACAACTTAGCCAGAACAATCAAAAGACAGAACACACAGCAACGAAAACTATTCTTACAGCCATGGAGCCCGCATGGGGCCTGTACAGCAGAAGACTACTGATGATAATGATGATGATGATAAATGGAAATAAGAAACACAAGACAGAGGACAATAAGCAAACTGCTTCAGCGATGAGCTGACACGACAGATACATACAGCAATGTCACGGACTCCACGAGACGGAGTCTTGCTGTAGTTCCACAGTCTCATCATTGATAACTCCACCGGCTCGTCAAAGATTACATGCACTCGATTTACCTGTCAACACAACTACAACTGTGTATTAGTCCTCATACAGACATAACTGCAACGGATCAGAAATCCCAGAAATATATCACAGTAAGTGAATCAAACTTCTGTAAAGGTATCTGTTGACAGTGGGCCTTTGTAAGAGGAAATGCAGGACGTTTTTACCATATGACATTCTTCATAAACACTATCTATCTACATCCGTCTTAATGGCCATTTTCCAGGCGGACCTGGGTTAGCCCAGCATGTCTCCATTCTGGATTTTATTGGACTTGAGGGTGATGGAGGTTGTGGTAACAACTGAAACCATAAGACGTGCAAAGTTTCAGTCAAAATGTTGCCACCAATAAACCAACACCCAGTTTTTCACAAACCGGATGGCCTTCCTGTCGCCTAACCAACACTGTCAGAGCTCTGAAAACACTACCTTCAGTTATTATAACAGAGTACAGAAGGTAAATGCAACACAACTACTGCTGATGTCACCACCACTACTACTATTAATACAACCACTTTCAGTTTTCATTTAACCGGCATGTTTTTCGGAGCTCATTTCAGGCTAGGCCAGATCTCAAGGACTCGAGGACTGTGCGATAACTTTTTACAGGCTGGATGCCCTTCCTGTCACCCAACCAACACTGGGTAACATTATCAGCAACACAGTAAAGGGAACGGACATAGATGTTAACGTACAATGTTGGGTAGTATCGGCGCAAGCCACATGTGTTGACCGTCAACCGTGTCGTTGATTCCGTCGATGAGTTTATCCGGAGTCCGCACATCATTAGTGATGCCACTCAGCACATTTATACTCTCCGGGTACGCCGCAATATCTGCCAACGTCAACATTATCAAACGATAATTATACTTACTTACGATAAATGCACACACACACATGCACAGTTTTAACAGCCATTTTCCAGGTGCACCTGGGTTAGCCATCAGCGGCCTTGAAACAGAGGGCAGGGAGCAGGGTTGATGCGATTTACAAACAACAAACAAACTTACTTTGTTACTCTGGAAAATGAGGGAGCCAGACAAAGAGGTAGGCCTATAAAAAATATGGAGAGGTTGTGCACAAGGATATGAACGATTTGCACTTAAAACCTAGTGATGCTATGGGTCGTAGTAAATGGCGGGAAATGATTAGAGGGTATCGAAGCGACAGAAGCAGTGACAGTCATGCCAGTAAATGAATTTGCTGCGACTTGCAACAAAACAATATATAAACAATATAAAAGGAGTTCAAGAGGAATGCAAATCGTGAATGCTACATCACACCGAAGGTATTGTCATATCGCTAAATGTACTTTTCGTTCAGTTCTCTTCCAAGCGTTCAGCCAGGACATTCTCATCTGTTTGCTGACGCGTCGAAATTAATGTCTTCATCTTCACTCGTTTGCCAACATCAACACTCTTAGGCCTCCCCTATGTCACACCAGTTATACCTCTCGATCTCTCACTGGTTCTTACCAACATCTCATCATGATTTTTTTCATTAATTATGCTAAACGTCAGCTGACTGCTAAGCGTTGCCTGAACGCTAGATTTAGTAATCGTATAAATGCTGAGGACTCTCTTCTATGCGTTCTGGTGTACCGGTCATTGATGTTGCACGTAGCTAATAAATGTAACCGTTGAACAATAACTACAACATACAGATATGAGTTGACTCTACTATTGACCGGTACTACAGTATATAATGAAAAAAGCGCTTAGAGAGACGCAAACACTGCGCGCACTGGCTGTAGTAAGGCGAAGCCAAAAATTTTCGCCCGCCACAGATCCCCTTCCTGGGGGCACGGGACGGCCAAAATTTAATCAGCTGGAGATGGTCACTACCTTTACTACAAACCCAGTTTGGTGAGGATCGATGCACGCAATTTCAAGTTATCGTGGTAACAGACCCACAAACAAACAAAAAACACAGCCACAAACCCACAGACAGGACTGATTACTATACACTGCGCCGCAGTATAACTAACTCCAATGCAGCAGTAACAGTGAAAATGAAATGGTATTAGTATCAGCAGTTATACTTGTAGGAACGAGAGAGATAAGTTGTCCGGCTGTGTCAAACAGTTCAATGCCGTTCAGCCCGATGTAGTAAGGGTCGCCCCATGACGACAACAGTTGCAGCAGGTAGATGACTGATGTCATGCAATCAGAGTTAAGCATTCATTCACTGCAATCACTCACAATGTCTGCTGAATACTTAACCCCTCACTGGCATTAATTAGCATCAAACAGCGTCACTAAGTCACGGGGGTTTGGTCGGGCCCCCTTCAGGAAATGGCTGACCCCTGCATGACAAGTGAAAATGGTCTCGGGGTTTAATTTATAGCCATGTAAACACTTGACCTTCCTCTAATGCTCTCAAAAACGCGCTCCTTTTCTGCCTCCATAAAACGACGTATGATCCCATTTGTCGAAATTTGCCAGCTGCTCTTTAATGCCTTTGATGACAAAACATAAAGTGAATATTGCGTTTGAATCACCACTGCAGAAGCGCTCAGGTATGGCACGTGTTGTCAAGGGATCTCACAGTTTTACCTGCACACCCACACATTCATCCGCAATCGGAAGGAGCCATGCCTTTGCCTTCCCAGCTATAGCTGGTACTCCTGTACTGATCCCGGAGCGATGGAAGGCTGAGTAGACCTTGGTGCGAAGTAGCCCTGGCCAAGATTCGAACCTACAATCCCCCGATTGCAAGTCTGGCATAGACCCCCCAGCCGAAATCTTTCTCATTATCGGCTGGCT
>Ga0049107_10000632_pt1 | contig 11101 bp, 5 predicted proteins | sample WorMetilPIANOSA1_FD_61187 | JGI IMG/M metagenome (GOLD analysis project Ga0049107, IMG submission 61187) | Marine gutless worms symbiont microbial communities from Max Planck institute for Marine Microbiology, Germany - Olavius ilvae PIANOSA.1 | ecosystem: Host-associated > Annelida > Digestive... | reverse complement strand
TCCCTGCAGTTGCCGATGAGCCAACAACACATGTTGTGCCTTTTTATATCCATTGTGTAAACTGTTTTATAAATGAGTTGGTTTCATGTATAAATAAATAAATAAAAAAATTGCTGTGAAATGAATGGCTGTCTCGCACAAGAAAACCTATGTTGAAATGCGGTATACGGAGGCCGATTGTCTGGCAGTTGGCATGGCATTTTGTCCGACCGTATTGTCGTCTTGGGTGGGCTGTGCGTCCGTATGTCGTAATAAATATCAACGTACTAAGAGCATGGACTGCTTTTTGAATCATTGCGAAGACGACGACGCCAAGTAAATAATAGTATATATATATAACGCTGCGGTAGGTCGGGCCGGTCGGTATCACGTGACCTGGCCTGATGGTCGTCATTATGGGTATATACGACCGACTGTCAAGCGTTCGTCGCTCGGCTGGCTGGCCATTTGTACTCCGTGCACAGCCATACTGTATCATGATGACAGACCGACCACCCGCGTTGACAGTACGCACGCCTAATAAACCACGCAACGTTAACTAGGCGTGCACTTGATTATGACCGCCCATCGCATCGCCGATAATATACGATTACTCTAAAAGGTCGTTTGAGGTCATCTATGATCGCACACTGCTATGGCATTGTAAACGGTGCATCGTAGGCAAATGGTTATTATTATCAACGAATAGTAAATCGTTTGTAGGCTAAAAGATTGCATCGTCAGTGATGGCCTTGACTTCTTCAGAAGGTCATTTCAAGGTCATGCGAATAATGCGCTACAGAGCCGCTTGTCTGTCGCATTTACAATCAATACCAGCCCGTTATAGAGATTTCGCATTGTACTGCACATACACTTGCGGTTACGAGATCAAAAAATCAAAGCTATTAAATAACGTAAAGCTGAGGCCCTCAAGATATACAACACACGGCCATGATCTAGTAGATCATTGACAATGCAGTGTTGTGTGGTTTGAACTTGTGAATAAAAACAAGACGGTTAGCCACCGCAAACAGATCGCGCATTAGCATTCCTCTGAGATATATAGCCTAAACGGTGTGAGAATGTACAGGGACTCAAAAACAACTTGGGGGCGCTAGAGCCCGCCCCTTTTGTTGGGGGCATGGCTGACCCCCTAGAAACATGTTCCACCACACATGTAGGTTAGTAAGAAAAACATGGGCCTCTCCGCGGTCTTGCCTTTCAAGGTCACTGAAGGTCATCAAAATGATACCGTTCGATCGGGTACCTATGACTTCTTGTTAGTGATCAATAGTAATTAGGGTCTATGCTTACCGTTTCTGAAATAAACGGCATCATTGGTCAAAAAATCGCAAGTTTTTCGTTCGCGTGTTCAGCGTGTTAGCGACGGAAAAAATGAAAGCCATTTTTGGGTATAAAAAACTTAAATGCTGAAAAAACGAGGACGTGTACAACTGTTTCGATGTACTACCAAAGTCGGACGTACAGAATTCCCGTTACTCATTCCGAAGCGCGATAACAACGCAAAGGTCGAAGTCAAATTCAGCCGCATATTAATGCAGAAGATCTTAGAAAACAGACAGTCATGTGAGTACTGCTTTAATGTCAATGACGCTAAGTTGCACGCAGTTCACGCGATTAAGGATCGTTTCACTGACGTTCTGCATATTACATTCGGATTGCGAAGAGCACGGTGCATATTAGCCACTAACTTGCTCTGTGCTTGCTTCTGTGCATTAAAACTTTCTTGAAGCGGGCGAGCTAGTTGGCGTTGTTTGTTGTTACTGGTGACTGGAGGTGACTAGTGATCTGATCCGTGATGCGACCATCTCGATGACTCCACACCGTACGCCACAACTGTCACGTCAGCCGCAGTTCCGCTTGCACGGCGACGAAGCGTCCTGCCTTCCTGTTTATACACCTGTAACGAGGCGCGTCTACCTTGCCTGTCGAGCTGTCCGGCTAATTCGTCTCACACTTGTACGCGTGATGATGCAGTCGCCGCTTGATTGCAACCACGTTTACTGCTGGTCTCCGCGGCAGCCACATCATTTCCACCTGCGTGATTCCGCCACGACGCTCTTCTGCACTGTTTCCGTGATCCCATCAGGGGCGGTCTTCTCCCGTCGTCCTACGTCGCGTCCTTGCAGGATCAGATTACTCCGAATCTACTTCGCGGAAATCTGTTTGCGGTAATGTCTGACGCTTCGGTTACAAGACGAGCTGCGTGCAGATATAGATGGGGTGGGAGGTTTATGCGATGTTAGTCGTTTAACTGCAATCACTGACGTGTTGCTGGCAGTTTCCAATCTCCGCCTATACTTGACTGAAGTAAATTATGCATTACGGTACCGTCTCCGTCTCTCGTGTGTAAATACAAATTTGTGGATTGATGTTGATTACGGTAATTGGCGGCTTGGCGCAACGGTATAGTGCGCTGGTCTCGACCAGCGAAGTTATACCTTACGTCGAGGGTCGAGCCTGTCTAGTGTCTGGATTGGCTACGGTCTTCGAGTAGAAACCGTCTTCCCAAGCTACTCAAGTCAGCTCAGCCTCTCATCCTTACTGGATCTGTAAATGAAGAGTAGCCTATTTATGACGGAGGCACTGCATGTCGCGGGAAAGGATTTGTCTACCGCCCACAACATTGAGTGTGTACTCGCTGCCGGCTCAAAGACCACTGAAACAAAGATGAGCATTGCTACTGCATCATCGTCACGCCGGGTCCGGTCCGCAAGGTCTACTCGCTAGCAGATCGCCGTCACCTACCCTTTTACCCTTTAATAAAACTCTCACGATAGTAGATCCTGGGCTAGGAAGAAGAAGTGGTTAGTTTGAAGTGTCACACTGTCAAGTTCAGTCTTAAAGTTGTCGGATAATTGGGCGGAAGTAGCGCTCTATGACTGAATGTCACCTTCCAGATCCGGTTCTTTATGATGAATTGTTAACACAAGGCGTGAATCATTCACGCGGCACAGTGAAAGACAGCTCCACCAAGGAGATAATGTTTTCATCGGCGTAGTTTGTTTGTTTGTTTGTTAGCAGGATTGCACACATACAAAAAACTATTCAAGCGATTTTTCACAAAATTTGATGAAAAGGCTGCAAATGGACACTTAGGTTTCGGTGTTAATCCGGATTACAGTAGGGTTAAGGTTAGAGCAGAGTTAGGGTTATGATCAGGTGGGGGCACCGCCATACTCCTCATGGGAGGATATACGTTATCCGGGGTTTGTTTAACAGTATAAAACAGTTTTGTGACATCAACGGTCTTGGCAGAGCTGTGTGCTCTGTTGAGTGTCATTACAGTTTTAAAATCATTTTGTCGTCTGTGTAATGTCAAGTGACTCGAGTCGCTGTTTGAACTGCGCAGATCTGAATGACGTCACGGAAACTGCGCTGGAGCCGCGTGTGACGTCAGCAGTTGTTGTGCCTGTCAGTGGCAGGTTTGACATGCGCTGTCGCCCACCAGCTGGACTGCCGTCGCCAACTTGCTGGTGCGTCAGTTAGTGATGCTCCGCTGATCAGTTTCAATTTAATCGTCAACGTCACCCCAACCCGGCTACTAGACAGTCTGATCGTGCAGAGACTTGCTCATGGAAATTATTAACCATTTAACTGCCGTAAAGGTAGAAACTGCAGAAGAGCACTCGGAAAGCACATGAACTTTCACCAACGACTTAGCAGTCTCAATGCAGTGTGCATGGGTCCTGGGCACCTCAGCATTGGGTGGGGCTAGTCAACGAGTTAACATGACCAACTGACCATCCCAAAGATCCGTTGCCGTAACAAAGCTGGTGGCTTTGCGTGTATAGGTCAATCGGTGTGAGACGGACCAGGAGTGTTGACAATTTGACTTTTCCTTTCCGTTGGACAGAGATGCCCCAAAACTGATCGTTTTATCCTTGGCTGGAAGTCTGTCGACCCAAAAATTTGGTAAGAAATTGTCCACAACTTTTTGAGTTATCGTGCAAACACACAAACATAGCAATAAGTCAGCATAGACAACAAACAGGGTCTCATTTACATTGTCCGGTGTTGTCAAAGGTAAATAAAAGGCGAAATACAAAGTTGTAATGACCGGTTTAATAGCCAGTATATATATGGAGTGATTTGTGATAAAGCATGTGCTCTTGATCTTAGAATTCTGCTGATGTGGTCACTTCTTGCTTCCGTAATATGGCAACAATTATGAAAATCTGTTCACGCTTGTCAAAGTTATTGAAAAATAACGCGATAAGATGTTCGGCCGCGATAGCCGTCACTATGTGCGACTGTCCGTGCAATTTCAAGATCGTGCCTATGCCTGGGCCTTGTTTGTTGGTCGGTAGTCAGCGTGTGATGCTTCTGAGTCTGAGATTCGTGATGCTTCGTAATCTTGACATTCGATCTCGACTTCAAACTGTGTGTTAATTATGCCGCGGGGAACTGTATAACGTCAAATTTAATCTCTGTGGCACTCTTGAGTTGTATGGGACCCGTGTAGTACGAGATTATTTCCTTCAACTTTGCATCTTTCTGTCTTGAGTTAGAAGCCCTTTTATGTCAAACAGACGGAAGTACAAAGTGCAACGCTTAATGCAGCAGCTCCTAGGGAGGAACACACTGTTAGTGCAAGTGTATATAATTTCTAAACTGGATGTATGTAATAGAAAGTGCGTGTTGCAGGTGGCAAGGTCCCAGTGGAGCTGTGATTAACGCTAGAGGTCGCATCAGAGTGGCCGACGACTGTCATCTGATGATGAACGCTGTGGACACGCAGGATGCCGGCAACTACACGTGCTACGCCAGAAATACCGCCGCTACTAAGTCCATCAGCGTCATGCTCACCGTAGCAGGTGCGCGTGACGTCATCGCCATCATGACGTCATCATGACGTCATCAGTCATTATCGTCGTCGTTGTCGCAGACTCGTACTGCCACAGTTCAGGGAGGCACTCGTTGAGCGCAACTGATTCCTACCTTTTCTATCACCACTACCTTGACCTTTGAACTTTCAGATCCAAATCGAGCTTCATCTAGGTGCCTCAGTGACATCGTATGCACCTAATTTGGTGACTGCAGCCGGGTCTCCCGACAAAGAACCTTTGGGGTTGCTGGCTGTAAGATTTTTACATACCGAAATTCCTTCCTGTCACCCAACAAACAGTTTCAGAACACTGAAGAGATAGCGTGTGCTTTTTTACTGTCACTAGATTTGCTGCACGTGATGTCCTCGTCCTGTTGTGACTGAAGTTTGATGTAGCGGATGTACAGGAGAGTGCGGGCCAATGTGTGTGTGTGTGATGTGTTGTAGTGCCGCCACGGATCACGCGAGGTCCGGCCAGTCGAAGTGAAGTGGAGGGTCGCAGCGTGACTCTGCAGTGCCGTGTCATCGCGGCGCCGTATCCAGACACCGTCATCTCGTGGACCAAAGACGGCCATCTGCTCGACGTAATCAACTATTTGTAATGCTGCTGTTAACCGTAATCCGATCATAGTGTTAGACTATTTTATGATTTGTAGCAAAAAAATTTGGGAACGCTGCATGGGAACCCACCCCATTGGAATGAGGGCGAGCTAAGCACCAGAAAAACTCCCTCCTCACATGTGTTACTGTGCTGAATTTGGTCGTTCTACGTCCAACGGTACGAGCACAAGTATGGAGATCCGCCGGAAAAATAGGCCCTCGCGTCCCGCATTCCAGGGTCACTCAAGGTCATCGGACCGACACGGATCGATCGGCCACCCATGACTTTACGTTAATGGTCCATAGTAACTATGAACCTATGAGAAGCTTTATTTGACCGTCAAGCGGTAGCACATACACAACAGAACTTAAGTAATTACAAAATGAATGAAAAAAACCTCAGAGAGACGACGCAAACACTGCGCGCCAAAATTTTCCCCGCCGCAGACCCCTTCCCAGGGGCACAGGACCGCCAAAATTTAATCAGCTGGAGATGGTCACTACCGACACCTACAGACCCAGTTTGGTGAAGATCGATGCACGCAATTTCGAGTTATCGTGGTAACAGACATCGCCCGCCCGCCCGTCCGCCACAAACACCGCCCGCCACACACCCACAGACTGGACCGATTACAATACACTGCGCCGCTAAACTTAGCGCGAAGTGTAACTAGAAGGATGTATTGACGACGAGCGTCAATTCAAGACGGCCAAGCGTTCACAAGCGCCTGGTGACGCCACTGTTCTGAAACGGTTTTTCCGCGATAACTTCGTTATTTTTCGTCGGATCGAAAAGAATAGCATTTTGGGAATCAATGAATTTTTATACGTGTGTCTGTATGCAAATTTTCAATTTTCGTTATGTCACATGACCACTTTTCGGCATCCTTCAGGGGCCTATATCTGCCAAGTGCTTGGTCACAGACTCTCCAGACTAGCAAAAGGCACACCTTCAGAGTCTCGGCTTTCCATCGATACCATAGTTTTGGGGGTAAAACTCTTTCATGTAGGCTGTGCGCAGATAGTGAAAGGGTACCCTAAAACACGAAAAACGCTGATTTTGGATCAGGATCCGCTACAAAATTTCAGAATTTTTGACGATAGCACCCGTCCTCACCTCCACTTTGACGGATTGCCGCCGAAATCGCGGCGATCCGTCGTCTCTTAGGGTGCGTTACAAGTATTAGAAAAAAACATATACATAGTCGTTCTGGTTTGGCATGGAGCCGCCCACGCGCCGATCGCGGTCTAAGTCGGCCCACAAGTGTATTCCGTACAACAGTAGATGTGTGCAAAATTTTATCCAGATCGGTTGATCATCAAGGCAGTATACGAGAGCCAAAAACCTGTTTTTGAGTAAAACAGAGAACGGCTAAGCATTGGCTTGGCCGTCAATAAAAAAAAGAAAAAAAGAGATTGAACCTGTCTCGTATCACTACCATTTCAGAGATAAACTGCGATTTCGGTCGAAAAACGCACATTTTCACTCCACCGTATATTTATCATCCCCGCAAAGAGGATTCCCTTGAGTTTTATAACGCCGTTCGGCCATCTCCACCGCAGATTTTGTCGTATTAACTGCTGATGCTGATACTGATGCTGATGCTGATGATGAGGATGTTGATGATGTGTTGCTGAAGCTGCGTGAAACCCGCTGGCAGCTGAGTCAGTCGACCGGCAGTCTGATCATCAAGTCTGTGCGACGGGCAGACAGCGGCAGCTACAGATGCGTCGTCAATTCGCTGGCCTACGCGCCAGTCAGCTCTTCATCGGCGCACCTCACTGTCCGCGGTGAGTTAGCCTAAACAACTCACAGTCCGCTTCATTATTAAAATTCATCAAAACAAAACCAATTTTCTTACTTTGTTGACGTTTCGGTCTCTATCAGAGACCTTCATCAGAAGAAGAAGCTGGTACTTTTGATGAATTTTAATACGAAGCGTTCAACAACCAAATGAATCCGCTTATTAACACACGATCCGCACTTAAACTCCCCTTGTGGAGTTGTGGTTCTATACAAATCTGATCCACGCAGTTTGCGTTCGATTTTATCGGGCAGTCAATCATTTGTCAGTGTGTGGTACTGGAGTCAGAAGGATGACTAGAGGCTTGTCAATGGCAACGCTCCTTCAAAGTAACCAGGAGCCTTTAGTGGTCAAAGATGAGGTTGGAAGACACAGGTGAACTTGAGGTGAGCAGGTCCGTGGAATGTGACACTTTTTTCCTTCAGTGTTTCGACGTTGCTGGTTGATCGACAGGAAGGGTATCCGGCCTGTGAAAACCGTTGGTTTACAGGTGACGATTTGACTGGAGCTTCGCACGTCTTATAGCTCCAGTTGTCACCACCACCTCCATCACAGTTAGCTCCAATAAAATCCGAAAATGGAAACATCCTGGTACAGGCTTAGCCAGTTCGTCCTCAAAACGAGTGTCGTGTCTTGTCGGTCATCTGTCAGTTGAGTAGAATGCAAGACATTATGTTTGACATAATTTATAGTGAGACATTGATGTAGATTCAGTGGCGGAGAGTGCAACGGGTCAACGGACCATCACTGATCACTGGTCCCCAATTTCCTGACTGTGTATCAACTATATGGGGCTGTGGCCCCAGTTTTTGACAGTTGATCATAACATTCGACCTCTTGTCCATTTCGATTACAGTAAGTGTAGGCCTGAAAGTGTATTCCTTTGCTGACTGTCGAGTGGAATCAAAAAACTACCCTCTTGTTAAAAGGTTAAAAGAAACTGTATAGGTTTCTGTTCCTTCTTTCATGTTTTTATATAAAATGCCGAGAACTTGATTGCTTCGTGCATCAAACGTAATTGTAACTGTTTGCAGAACGTCTGCAGTTCCTCGTGAAACCGAAAGACGCGCGTCTGGCGGCCGGAAGTGACGTCACGATCACGTGCAGTGCGCGAGGTGCACTGTTGTCATGGCGACGCGTGGGCGTGGCAGTGCTGCCTGGTCACGTGACGTCAGAAGGCGGGAAGCTGCGTCTGCGCGGCGTCAGACGCAGTGATGCGGGCCTGTACGTGTGCACGGCCACATCAGCTGATCTGTCACAGACCATCGACACAACCATCCGCATTGACGTCATACCAGGTGACCGCGGTTATCAGTGGCGTATAGATCCTGGTGGTTGGGGGTCTTGACCCCCTGAGAATATGTAGGACGGGTCAGAGTGTGTTTTGAAAGATTTGTGTCAAAATGGAAGGTAAAACTAATTTTCGAGGCGCTTACAGGCTGTCAGGAACCGGTATTGTTGAGTGTTTGGAAATCATTGACGTAGGGTGTCATGTGAAACAGTTAGATGGCTTGATCTGACTGACCCTGGCCGCATATTTTACGACAGATCTACGCCATTGGCAGTATTACCTCCACCAAGGAGTGTGTGCTTAATCCAGCATTTGTTTGATTGTCTCTGTCTCTCTTAGCAGGATAATTCAAAACGCTGTTGAATTTTGATGAACATTTTTGGAGAGGTGCAGTGATTAGATTTTGGTGGTGATCTGGATCACGTTACTTTAGGGTTAACGTTATGGTTACAGAGGGTGCACATTCCGTCTGTTATTTTTTGTTTTTCATTCCATAAAGCTCAGATTCACGGCTACAATAGACTGTGCTCGAAGTCGACTTAGAAAGCATGCCAAAAATGGAACAAACACAGAGAGAGTATATGAGAATGCAAAAATTTATTTTATGAACCCCTCGGTTCAGCAATCTCATTTTTTATTTATCATTTAGTAAGTAATAAGGCAATCAATCAGTCAATCTTCATTTCAGACGAATGCTATGTAAAAACGGACAAACAGAGAGAGAGAGAGAGAGAGAGAGAGAGAGAGAGAGAGAGATGGAAAAAATAACTACAAATACACAAATCGAATGCAAAACTGTTATTTATCTGCAGCAGCAAGTTCTCCGATTGTCAAACCAGTCAACGCTACTGTGGTTCAAGGTCGCTCGGTACTGTTGCATTGTGGGTCGTCGCGCGCTTCCGGTCACGTGGTTAAATGGACGAAGAATGGCGTCGCCGGAAACCTTTCCGACACAGCTCGCTTTCAGGTTCGTGTCAGCGCTGTGTCAGCATGTTCTTATTTAGCCAGCAGGAGTCCTAGCGAGATCAGCCACTTCAGATTTAACAGGTACAAATTCCGGTCACTCCGTTTCCCTTCAGTGATCTGACACTGTTGATTGGGCGACAGGAAGGGCATCCGGCCTGTTAAAAATGTGTGGGTGATGGTTAGTGTTATGAGCGCCGGGTAAGTTACCGGTAAGTTACGTGTTTACCGATAACTTACCGGTAATTTACCCGTGATAAATTACCGGTAACTAACTTACCATAAATTACCACTCTATTTAATTAGGCCTAATTTGTTTGACATTTTTACTTCTGCATGTACAGGGTGGGCCAAATTAAACGATGCCTATTATCATAGGCGTCAATTTCCACCCGCTTCATGGGTCAGAACTCAACCACCTTTGAGGCATGGTCGGGTCCAAACATTGGTGGACCCGCTCACGACCAAATTTTTGCAAGGTGAAGAAATCAGTAACAGATGTTTCTGCCATGTCTTCTGACATGTTGGTCATTGCATTCCATTTCAACCCATTAAACATCAATCATACTTGTTTTCCGGGCCGTACGGTGGATTCACCTTGCACGTTGTTTACTTTTACTTACTTATTGACGGGCGTAGCACAAGTCAAAAGACCGCAATGACGTCTTGCAGTCTTTTGGCTAGATCGCCTAATCTCCACTCACTGCAGACTGGCTACTGGTCTCCGGTAACTATTACCGTATTGTCTGCTCATTGACAGGCTATCAACTCCGCCACGAGACTCATTGTTGCCTGCTTCGTCTGCATTCTACCTCGTGATGTCTGTCAACCTAAACATAAACAAACACAATAACATTGCACCAATAAAAATTGCTAAAATTTAAAAATCTCAGACAAACATCTGCCGTTTTACCTGCTTAACCTCCCGCACTGGGAGGTTAAGCATAAAACACGTCAAAGACTTGAAAAATCACGGTTATGTTATCGGTAAGATACCGGTAAGATACCGCTAACTTACCGGTATCTTACCGGCGATGATTGTTACCGGTAATTTTAAGAACACTAGTGACGGTATATTGTGATGACCATTTGACTTGAGCCTTGCACGTCTTGTCGCTGCAGTCGCTACCCCACGTCCTTTGTCCTTAGCTCCAGCATAATCTAGAATGGAGACATTTAGGTACCGGCTTATCCAGGTTGTCCAGGTCCTGGAAAATGGCCGTTAAACGAGCGTCGTCGTCGTCTTCCGGTCACTTCAGCCGTTGTAACTCCCTGCGATGAATTGCCACGCCACAGTTCGTCGCTCTAAGTCAAAAGGTATGCATGAGCATGACTGCATGAGCGTATATGTGTATATAGGGAAGAAAATTAGCCACACCCGAAAGGCCCTATCTCTGGATCAGGGGCATAGATCATGGGAGATTAGGTGGGTCCTGACCCCGCCCCCATAAAAATATGTTGGAGGAATCAGAGTATATTTTGACCCCTCCCCCCTAACTGTGTAACTTAGGGGCTGCTTTAAGAGCTGTTACCGAGCCTTGCATGTCCCGTTCGCCAATTGTACATTGTCATTTTATGCTGCTTTTTATGAACGAATAAATGATTGATTGATTG